>OHIX01000019.1_pt1 | contig 106537 bp, 103 predicted proteins | sample 1568391 | NCBI WGS metagenome assembly OHIX01 (sample SAMEA3879541, study PRJEB24766) | human gut metagenome | biome: human-associated habitat; feature: feces | place: USA | collected 1985/1987 | reverse complement strand
TGCGGTCTTTGACTTGAAAGAACTGCCATGCGCACCATGCGTAGCAGTCCCACACAAGCAGCTTGAACATATCGTTACATACGATGTGGTCATACTTGTCCGTCCGCAGCACCTCATATGGACAGCGGGGCAGCTCATAGGCGGGCTTCCACTTCTCCGCAAGCTCTCGCGGCAGACTATAAAACAGCGTCAGCCATGATTTATTGCTGTCCTGTGGTATCTCGATGATCTCACCGGGCAGCACCACAAGAAAACCGTTTGGGCCTGTCTGCTTGTCCATCAGCGTCACCTCCAATCGCGTTTGTATTCAGCCCTCTACTATATATGGCATGAGAAGGGCTGAATTGTTCCAATGCTTCCAAACTTTTTTGCGATTTTATGAAAAAGTCTCGGGATGGATGAGATAGGATTGATTTAAGGTAATTATACCTGAAAGTTGTGAATAAATCCATTGCTTTTCGTGACGGCAAAAAAATAACGGGTATCCGGCGAAAACCGGATACCCGTTATTTCGTTGCCAATCCCGCCTGACAGATGCCACAGTCGTAATTTTTAGAATTACTGTCTTATGAGCACCCTTGTAACCGGGCGGCTGCCTTTTTTCTCTGTTCAGTTCCACACGATGTCAAAGGCGGCGGTGAAGCCGCAGGAGGCGTCGTGGGAAATCAGCATGCCGGTGCTGCGATCCACCACATAGCCATAGCAGGTGACGGTGACGGAGGTGCGGGCGTCCTCCGTCTCAAACACAAAGCCCTGGTCCCAGCGGTCGTTGACCAGCGCCGCCATATCCTGGGCAGAGGCGTCCTGGCTGGCCAGCATGGCCAATAGAAGCGGCTGGATAAAGGCAGTGCTGGCATAGACGAAGTCCGGGGCGGAGGACGGGTCCCCGCCGCCCTGGGCGGTATAGGAGCACCGGAACCTCACGGCGGTCAGGTATCCGTTGGCGTCTGTCTCATATTTCAGGCGGCTTGGAAAGGCGTTTTCCAGGGTGGCTGCATATCCCCGGAACGAATCCCGCACCCATGCGCCATTGGAGTGTAGCCGCAGGGGAGAATCCGTGACCTGGGCCATCTGGTTGAAGTTTTCCGCAAACTCCTCCACCGTCAGCCGCCCGCTGTTAGCAGGCATCAGAAGAATGTTGCTGCCGCCGATTATGGCCAGGATCACCAGCCCCCAGGCTGCGGGAAGCAGCGCCCACCGCCACCAGGGAATGTCCCGGCTCTGGCACAGGAGCTCTCCCTCCCAGGGCATTTCCAGGCCGTCCCGGCAGTCCAGATAGCTCCTGCGCAGCCGCCACAGCCGCAGAACGGGAATGTACAGGGCGATCCCGTATACCACAGCCATGGCCGTGTAGGCGTAGGCCTGGCCCCAGGTGGGGCGGCGGCCGTCCGGCTGTTCCACCGTCAGCCCCAGCAGCAGCTTGCCCGGCGTGACGCCCCACAGGTGCAGCAGCACCGGCTCCACCCCCAGCATCAGCAGCAGGCTTCCCACATAGGTCAGCAGGGAGAACCCCGGGGTCTGGGGCGCGATCCGCCCCAGCATCAGCGCCAGGGCCACGGCGGAGGAGCACAGAAGCATATCCAGCCCCCGGGCCAGAAACCGCCGCCAGGGGCAGGGATCCTGACGGTCCGTCCGGGCTGCGGCAGCGGTCGCCTGGGGCGGCGTGTACAGAAGCCGCCAGTATTTCTCCGCGTCCAGGGTGTCATAGCAGGCGTGGTCGGCCTGCATGGCCCGGCACACGGACTGATCCGTCCGGGCCTGCTCCTCCCGGCGGCGCAGGGCCGCCAGCCGCTGGGACAGGGCCTCGGACAGGGACAGCTTCCCGGCCTGCATGGATCGGATCTCCTCAATGGGCACGTCCAGCCGCCGCAGCAGGCGGATGCGCAGCAGGGTCTCCAGGTCATCGGGGCTGTAGTCCCGATAGCCGTTTTTCCGCCGGGCCGGATGCACCAGCCCCTCCTGTTCATAGTATCGGATGTTGGCCCGGGACAGCCCGGTGCGCTGCTCTACGTCCTTGATATGCATGGCGTTGCCCTCCTTTTATCCGCAGTATAAGGGGTAAAGGGACTTGACAGTCAAGTGTTTTTTCAGGAAATTTCCAGAACCACCGGGCAGTGGTCGCTGCCGTACACCTCTGTGCGGATGGCGGCGTCCGTCACCCGGGGCAGCAGACGCCGGGACACGATGAAATAGTCGATGCGCCACCCCACGTTCTTCTCCCGGGCGTGGAAGCGGTAGCTCCACCAGGAATAGGTGACCTCCTCCGGGTGCAGGGTCCGGAAGGTGTCGGCAAAGCCCGAGGACAGCAGGGCGGTCATCTTTTCCCGCTCCTGGTCGGTGAAGCCCGGGTTCATCCGGTTGGTCTTGGGATTTTTCAGGTCCATCTCCTGGTGGGCCACGTTCAGGTCACCGCAGTATACCACGGGCTTTGTCCGGTCCAGCTCCATCAGATAGGCCCGCAGGTCGTCCTCCCACTGCATCCGGTAATCCAGCCGCTTCAGCCCGTCCTGGCTGTTGGGGGTGTAGCAGCACACCAGATAGAAATCCGGGTATTCCGCGGTGATGACCCGGCCCTCGTGGCGGTGGATGTCATCGCCGAAGCCGAATACCACCGATATCGGCTCCTGCCGGGTCAGAACGGCGGTGCCGGAATAGCCCTTCTTCTCGGCGGAGTAGAAATACCGGTGATAGCCCTCCAGCTCAAACACCGCCTGCTCCGGCTGCAGCTTGGTCTCCTGCAGACATATCACGTCCGCATCCTCATTTTTCACATATTCCAGAAAGCCCTTGGTCAGGCATGACCGCAGGCCGTTGACGTTCCAGCTTACCAGCTTCATGGCGCTCTCCCTTCGTTTTTTTCTGTATCATACCACAAACCGGGCCATAATCCAAGAAAATCATTGACAAACCACGCCGCCGGGGATAAGATAGGGATAAATCGGTGTGGATGGGAAGAGTACCCGGTTCAGCCTCCGTCACAAGAGAGTCCGGCAAGGTGAAAGCGGACACGGGGGACCCGGCGAACATGGCCCCGGAGCCGTCCGGCCCAGCGCGGGCGCGTGAAGCCGGACCGGGTGTGCCCGTTACAGCGCGGGGACGTGTCGGCGTCCCATGAGGCCGCCTCCTGAGGGAGCGCGGTGAAGCAAGGTGGTACCGCGGTGCGCTGCATCGCCCTTGGCAGTCAGCCGGGGGCGTTTTTTGTTTGCCCGGTCGCCGGAAAAACGCCAAAATTTTAAGCCGCTCTTCCATTCGGAGCGGCGGAAAAGGAGATAGATCCCCATGGAAAAGCAGAAATTCTATATCACCACACCCATTTACTACCCCTCGGACAAGCTGCACATCGGCCACACCTACTGCACCGTGGCCACCGACGCCATGGCCCGCTATAAGCGGCTCACCGGCTGCGACGTGCTGTTCCTGACGGGCACCGACGAGCACGGCCAGAAGATCGAGGACAAGGCCAAGGCCGCCGGAAAGACCCCCAAGGAGTTCCTGGACAACATCGTGGAGGGTCCCCAGGGCATCCTGGACCTGTGGAAGCTGATGAACATCTCCAACGACCGCTTCATCCGCACCACCGACGACTATCACTGCCAGTCCATCCAGAAGATCTTCCGCAAGATGTACGAAAAGGGCGACATCTATAAGGGCACCTATAAGGGCAAATACTGCAAGCCCTGCGAGAGCTTCTGGACCGAGAGCCAGCTGGTGGACGGCAAGTGCCCCGACTGCGGCCGGGAGGTCATGGACGCCGAGGAGGAGGCCTATTTCTTCCGCCTGTCCAAGTATGCCGACCGGGTCCGGCACCTGCTGGAGGACACCGACTTCCTGCAGCCCCGCTCCCGGGTCAACGAGATGGTCAACAACTTCATCAAGCCCGGCCTGGAGGACCTGTGCGTCAGCCGCACCAGCTTCTCCTGGGGCATTCCCGTGGACTTTGACCCGGGCCATGTGGTATACGTCTGGGTGGACGCTCTGTTCAACTACACCACCGCCCTGGGCTTTATGAACGACCGGTATCACGACTACGACAAGTATTGGCCCGCCGACGTCCACTTTGTGGGCAAGGAGATCGTCCGCTTCCACTCCATCATCTGGCCCGCCATGCTCATGAGCATGGATATGCCCCTGCCCAAGCACGTGTACGGCCATGGCTGGCTGGTGATGGACGGCGGCAAGATGTCCAAATCCAAGGGCAACGTGGTGGACCCCTATGTCCTGGCGGAGAAGTTCGGCGTGGACGCCCTGCGCTTCTTCCTACTGCGGACTTTCCCCTTCGGCTCCGATGGCAACTTCTCCAACGAGCTGCTGATCCAGACCATCAACATGGACTTGGCCAACGACCTGGGCAACCTGGTCAGCCGCACCACCGCCATGGTGGAGAAATACTTCGGCGGCACCCTGCCCGCGGAGCGGGAAAGCAGCGACGCCGACTGCGACCTGAAGACCATGGCCTCCACCCTCCGTGACCGCTATGAGGCGGAGATGGAGCACTTCCAGTTCCAGAACGCTCTGGAGCAGATTTTCAAGACCATCCAGCGGGCCAACAAGTATATCGACGAGAACGCCCCCTGGACCCTGGCCAAGGACCCCGCCAACCGGGCCCGCCTGGCCACGGTTATGTATAACCTGCTGGAAACCATCCGCATCTGCGCCGTGCTGCTGACTCCCTTCATTCCCGACAGCGCCGAAAAGATCTTTGACCAGATCGGTGCCTGCCCGTGCTGCCGCACTTGGGAAAAGGCCAACGTGTGGGGCAGCCTGCGCCCGGACGTCACCGTTCATAAGGGCGAGGCCCTGTTCCCCCGCATCGACGCCGAGAAGGCCCTGGCCGAGCTCAACGCCATCCAGGAGGCCCAGCGCAAGGCGGTCCTGCCCGCCCTGGAGCTGGAGCCCTACAGCCAGGAAAACGTGGATTTTGACACCTTCTGCAAGTCCGATTTCCGGGCCGTGAAGATCAAGAACTGCGAGGCTGTGAAAAAGAGCGACAAGCTGCTGAAGTTCACCCTGGACGACGGCAGCGGCACGGACCGCACCATTCTCTCGGGCATCCGGCACTATTACCAGCCGGAGCAGCTCATCGGCAAAACTGCCGTGGCGGTTCTGAATCTGCCGCCCCGGAAGATGATGGGCATCCCCAGCTGCGGTATGCTGATCTCCGCCGTCCACAAGGAAAAGGGCGAGGAAAAGCTGCACCTCCTGCTGCTGGACGACTCCATCCCCGCCGGCGCCAAGCTCTGCTGACAACTGCATATAAACTCCCTCCGCCGCTGGCGGAGGGAGTTTGCTTATTCCCAAATGCCCTCGTCTGTGTTACACTGATACAAAACGGATGCAAAAAGGGGAGGGGATGCATATGAAGGAACCCTATTCCGCCGGTGCGGCGGCGGTGGGCCTGCGGCTGCGCCAGCAGCGGCTGAAGCGGGGCTGGAGCCAGGAGGGCCTGTGCCGGGACATCTGTGCGGCATCGTATCTGTCCAAAATCGAACAGGGACAGGTGCAGGCGGCCCCGGAGCTGCTGGAGCTGCTGTTCCGGCGGCTGGAGCTTCCCTGGTACGGGGAGAGCCTGCCGGAGCTGGAGCGGCTGGTGGAGCAACGGTATGAATGCCTGCTGGACGGGGATAAGGAGGGCTTCCGGGACAGCCGGGAGACATTCGCGCACGCCCTGGACCGGCTTCTGTCCAGTCCCCTGGCGGCGGACGGCCTGGTGCTGGACGCCATGGACCGGAACAACTCCACGGAGATCCCACCGGCCCTGGAGCCGTATCTGGACCGGCGGCAGCTGGCCATTCTGCGGGTGGTGCAGAACCGGGATGTGGAGGCGGTGCGGCTACTGCCGGAGGCGTATTGCTATCTCATGGCCGGTATCGCCGGGTATGAGCAGGGCAGCGACTATGTGGGGGCCATGGCTCTGCTGCAGCAGGGCTATGACCTGGCGGCCCGGGATGGCCGGGTGCGGCTGATGCTGGAGTGCCGGATGTTCATGGGGAGTCTCTGCTGCAACCAGCTGGACCTTAATGGCATGGAGGCGCATTATCAGGCGGCGGAGCGTATGGCCCGGGCCCTGGGGCGGCAGGAAGATCTGCGGAGCATGGCCTATAACCGGGCCGCCACCCAGGTGGAGTGCGGCCGGTATCAGGAGGCCTACGGCTATTTTGCCGCCCTGGAGCACTCCCGGGTCATGGAGCTGCACAAGCTGGCGGTGTGCTGCGAGGGGCTGGGCCGGCCCCGGGAGGCTCTGGACGCCCTGGACCGGGCGGAGACGGCCCCGGAGGAGTATCCGGACCGGGCTCTGTGCATGGGGATCTGCGGGCTGGTGCGGCGCAGGCTGGAAAACCCCGGCTATCTGCGGGACCCGGATTACGGCGCGGCGCTGATGGACGTATTCAACCGCTGCCGCCGGGAGCTGCCCATCGGATACGCGGCCTTTCACCTGCCCCGGGTACTGGAGTGGCTCACCGCCGGGCGGCAGTATAAGCAGGCCTATGAGCTTCTGCGGGACTTTCCTATCAAACTACCGAATCTGCCGATTGAATAGGGATTGACAGGGAAAACTTTCCCAGATATACCCCGTTTTCATTCTCTTACCCGTGTGCTATGATAAAGCGGAGGTGAGAGAAGATGCAAACCAAGCTATGGAACCGCAATTTTACCCTGCTGATCGCCGCCACCGGCCTGGGGGCCATCGGCGGCATCGCCGGTGGCTTTGCCATGTCGTTTTTGGTGTTCGACGAAACCGGCAGCACCATGGCCTCGGCCTTGGTGCTGGCAGCCCAGCTGATTCCGGGGTTTCTGCTGCCCCTGGTGATTGCCCCGTGGATGGACCGTATGCCCCGCAAGCCCTTTCTTGTGGGCGGCGACGTCCTCAACGGGATCATGTACCTGCTGCTGGGACTGTATCTACTGCGGGGGGCCTTTTCCTATGTGGGCTATCTGGCCTTTTCCCTGGTGCTGGCCACCCTCAGCTCCTTTGACGAGTTGGCCTACAACAGCATTTTTCCCATGCTGCTGCCGGAGGGCACCCAGCAGAAGGGGTATGCCGTGGCCTCCACCCTGTACCCGGTGCTGCGGGTGGTGATGCTGCCCCTGTCGGCGGTACTGCTGGACGCGGTGGGCGCGGCGTGGCTGCTGGTGGGGCAGGGGGGACTGTCCCTGTGCGCGGCGGCGGTGGAAAGCGGCATCCGCATAAAGGAGCAGCGCCGGCCGTCGGAGGAGGGCTCCGGACTGAAAACCTGGTGGGCCGATGTAAAGGAGGCCATCCAGTATCTGCGCCGGGAAAAGGGCCTGATGAACATCTACGGCTACATGGCCGTGACCAACGGCGTAGGCAGCGGCTATTCCCCCATTCTGGTGGCCTTTTTCCGCACCTTCCCCGGCATGACGGCCACCATGTATTCCCTGCTGTCTCTGGCGGAGTTTCTGGGCCGTAGCCTGGGAGGTATGGTGCAGTACCGGACGGAAATTCCGGAGAAGAAAAAGTACGGCTTCGCGTTTCTGGTGTATATGCTGTATGAGACGGTGGATCTGTTCCTGCTGTGGCTGCCGTACCCCCTGATGCTGGTCAGCCGGGGCCTGTGCGGCTTTCTGGGCATCAACAGCGCCACCATGCGCCAGGCGGCGGTGCAGCGGTACATCCCGGACCGGCTGCGGGCCCGGGTCAACGCCTTTGAGTCCATGCTCTATACCGGTGCGGCGGCGGTGCTGTCCCTGGTCATCGGGGCCCTGGGGGAGGTGCTGGATTACCGGCTGTGCGTGTCCCTGTGCGGCGGGTTTTCCATGGCCGTGTGCCTGGCCACCATCTGGCGGGGTCGGAAATACGTCCGGGCCGTGTATGAGCGAAGCGGAGAATAAGCGAATAAAAGCGAGAACGGCAGGGCCGAAGCCCTGCCGTTCTCGCTTATTTTATGATTTCCGAAAAATCCGGTAGGGCGGGGCCCCATGTGCCCCGCCGAAACCCGGTTGTATACGGCTTAGTCTTCCTCGACCTCACCCACCAGGGCAATATGCAGCTCATCCAGCTGCTTCTGCTCCACGGTGGAGGGGGCGCCCATCATGATATCCTGGGCGTTCTTGTTCATGGGGAAGGGGATGATCTCCCGGATGGAGCTTTCGCCTGCCAGCAGCATCACCATGCGGTCCACGCCCGGGGCGATGCCGGCATGGGGAGGCGCACCATAGCAGAAGGCGTTGTACATGGCGGGGAATTTCTTCTTCACGTCCTCCTCGCCCAGACGCACCAGCTCAAAGGCCTTGACCATGATCTCAGGATCGTGGTTCCGGACGGCGCCGCTGGACAGCTCCACGCCGTTGCACACCAGGTCGTACTGGTCGGCGGTGATGGTCAGGGGGTCGATCTCACCCCGCTCGGCCTTCAGCAGCACCTCCAGGCCGCCGCTGGGCATGGAGAAGGGATTGTGGCAGAACTCCAGCTGGCCGGACTCGTCGCCGATCTCGTACATGGGGAAGTCCACGATCCAGCAGAACTCATAGCGCTCCTTGTCCATGTGGCCCTCGCAGGCTGCACCGAAGGTCTTGATGAGCACGCCCACGGACTTGGTGGCGGCGGCCCCGGCGGCCACCAGCACCAGGGTGTTGGGCTTCAGATCCAGGGCCTGGGTCAGCTGCTCCTGGATACCGGTGACGAACTTGGCGATGCCGCCGGCCAGCTGGCCGTTTTCGTCCATCTTGAACCAGTAGGTCTTGGAGCCGGACTGCACCTCGCAGTCGCCCAGCAGCTTGTCGATCTGCTTGCGGGTGAGCTTGCAGTCGGACACGGGGACCATCTTCACGGTCTGACCCCGCAGAGCCTCGAACTCGCTTTCGGTGAACAGGGAGGTGACGTTTTTGCAGGTCAGGTCGATGCGCAGGTCGGGCTTATCGGAGCCGTAGGTCTCCATGGCGTCCCGATAGGCAATGCGGCGGAAGGGGGCGGAGGAGGCCACGTTATAGGTGCCGAACTTGGCGAAGATGGGAGGCAGCACGTCCTCCAGCACGGCGAACACGTCCTCCTGGGTGGCGAAGGCCATCTCCATATCCAGCTGATAGAATTCGCCGGGGGAGCGGTCGCCCCGGGCGTCCTCATCCCGGAAGCAGGGAGCGATCTGGAAATACCGGTCGAAGCCCGCGGTCATCAGCAGCTGCTTGAACTGCTGGGGAGCCTGGGGCAAGGCATAGAACTTGCCGGGGTGCTTCCGGGCGGGCACCAGATAATCCCGGGCGCCCTCCGGGGAGGAGGCGGTCAGGATGGGGGTGGTGATCTCCAGGAAGCCGTGCTGGGTCATGGCCGCCCGCAGGGCGGACACCACCTGGCACCGCAGGATGATGTTGCTCTTCACCGCCGGGTTCCGCAGGTCCAGATAACGATATTTCAGACGCTGGGTCTCGTCGGCCTCCCGGCTGCGGTTGATCTCAAAGGGCAGGCTGTTGTACCGGCAGCGGCCCAGGACCTCGATCTTCTCCGGCACCACTTCCACGTCGCCGGTGGCCTGCTTGGGGTTCTTGCTGGCCCGCTCCCGGACGGTGCCCTCCACGCTGATGGTGGACTCCTTGTTCAGGCCGTTGATGATGTCCATCATCTCCTGGTTCTCCACCACCACCTGGGTGGTGCCGTAGAAGTCCCGCAGCACCACAAAGGCGAAGTTCTGGCCCACCACGCGGACGTTCTCCATCCAACCCACGATCTTCACGTGCTTTCCGGCGTCGGTCAGACGCAGCTCCCCGCAGGTATGGGTTCGCATTTGCATCATATTGATCTCTCCTGTTCTGATTATAATTTGTATTTTAGTTAACGGATTCAACTATCTGTATTCAAATCTATGATTACAATTTTGAATATTTGTAGGTAATATTGCATCTTGTATTTATTTTTCCAGAATGACCTTGCCTTGATTCCGCTGGGACAGGCCCTCCTGAATGCGGGAAAGTGTGGCGTCGAAGGGGAGCTTGGTCTGTTCGCCGGAGGTCATATCCTTGCACGCCACCAGGCCCGCCGCAATCTCGTCGTCGCCTAGAAACACCACATAGGGGACCCCCAGCTTGTCGGCATAGTTCATCTTGGCCTTGAATTTTTTCTGCTCGGTATACAGCTGGGTGCGGACGCCTGCACTCCGCAGCCGGGTAGCCAGCCGGATGGCCGGCGTCAGGTCCTGAGTCATGGGCAGGATCAGCACATCGGCGGGGGCCGTGGGCAGCTGGGGGTTCAGCAGACCCTGCTCGCCCAGCACATAAAAGAGCCGCGTCAGGCCGATGGAGATGCCCACGCCGGGGAGCTGACGATCGGTATAATACGCAGCGAGGTTGTCGTAACGCCCTCCGGAACACACGGAACCGATCTCCGGATGGTCCAGCAGGGTGGTCTCATACACCGTGCCGGTGTAGTAGTCCAGGCCCCGGGCGATGGTCAGATCCACGGCGAAATTCTCCTCCGGAACGCCGAAGGCGGAGAGATGGCGGGTGACGGTGTTCAGCTCCTCCAGCCCCTGGTCGAACAGCTCGTGCCGCCCCTGATACCCGGCCAGAGCGTCCAGTACCTGCCGGTTGCTGCCGGTGATGGAGATGAACCGCATGATCTCGTCGGCCTGCTCCGCCGTCAGTCCCACGTCCTCCGTCAGGCAGGTCCGGACCTTGCCGACGCCGATCTTGTCCAGCTTGTCCACGGTGCGCATGATGTCGCCGGACTGCTCCGTCAGGCCCAGCATGGCGTAAAATCCATTGAGGATCTTCCGGTTGTTGACCCGGATCTGGAACCGGGTCAGGCCCAGGGAGGTGAAGGTCTGATAGATGATGGAGGGGATCTCCGCCTCGTTGGTGATGTCCAGCTTGCCGTCGCCGATGATGTCGATGTCCGCCTGATAGAACTCACGGAAGCGGCCCCGCTGGGCCCGCTCGCCCCGGTATACCTTGCCGATCTGATACCGGCGGAAGGGGAAGGCCAGGTCGTTGTAGTGCAGGGCCACATACTTGGCCAGGGGCACCGTCAGGTCAAACCGCAGGGACAGATCGGCGTCGCCCTTCTGGAAGCGGTAGATCTGCTTCTCGGTTTCGCCGCCGCCCTTGGCCAGCAGCACCTCGCTGGCCTCGATGGCCGGGGTGTCCAGGGGAGTGAAGCCGTATCGGCTGTAGGTGGTGCGCAGGATCTCCATCATCCGCTCCATCTGCTGCTGCGGGGCAGGCAGCAGCTCCATGAAGCCGGAGAGAGTCCGGGGGGTCACAGTTGCCATGGTGAAATATTTCCTTTCTGTTGTGTATTTCGGTCTCGGTACGAAAAAATGCGCTCCCGTCCCGTGTTTGGGACGAGAGCGCATGAATACGCTTCGTGGTGCCACCCAAATTCAGCCCCAAGGGGCCCTCGTAGCTCCTGTTACGGGGAGCGGGCCGTGGATGTTTCCATCCCCGCTGGGGGACTGTCTTCGCTTCTCCTGCCGGGGCGCGCTTGCAGCCGGTGTCGCGCCTCTCTGGTGCCGGTGGGGGTGAAGGTACTCCTGTCTCCTTTATGGCGGTCGTTCTTCCTATTTTATGGCATTCGGGCCCGCTTGTCAAGCGGTAAAGGGTTTGGTTTTGGGATTGACAATGTCACGCCAGGCCAGGTCGCCCCGGGCCAGGCCCAGCACCAGCATCTCGGCGGTGGCCACATTGCTGGCATAGGGGATATTGTTCTGGTCGCACAGGCGGAAGATATTGGCCACGTCCTCGTCAGGGACTTTCTGGTTGGGGTCGCTGAAGCAGAGAACCATGTCCAGCTCATTATAGGCAATGCGGGCTGCAATCTGCTGGCCGCCGCCGTGGTCGAAGGACAGGAAGCGGTGGATGCGCAAGCCGGTGGCCTCGCTGATCTGGAGACCGGTGGTGGCGGTGGCGCAAAGGGTGTGCTGGGCCAGAATGCCGCAGTATGCGGTGCAGAACTGGACCATCAGTTCCTTTTTGTTGTCGTGGGCGATCAGTGCGATATTCATGGAGGCACTTCCTTTCGTGTTTTCAGATTCGCATCAGGGGCACCTGGTGCCCGGTAATGCGCCGTGCGATGTTTTCATAGGCCCGGGCCGCGTAATAGTTGATATCCCGCAGGGGGATGCCCCGGTTCAGGGCGTAGGGGACGTCGCTGTCCTCCGGCACCACCCCCAGCAGGGGCAGCCCGGCGGCGTCCATGGCGTCGTCGATGGTGCTGTGTAGGGCCCGGAGCAGCTTCTTCTGCACCCGCCCCACCACCAGGAACAGACTCTCTGTGTTGAAGCGCTTATCCAGCAGCATCACGGTATGCTGGGCATCCCGCAGGGCGGAGGCGTCGGTGGTGGTGATGACCACCACGCAGTCGGCGCAGCCGGTGGCCAGGCGGAAGCCCTGACCCAGCCCCGCCGGGGCGTCGATCAGGCAATAGTCATACTCCTGGCGCACCTGGTCCAGCAGCTGCCGCATCTGCTCATCGGTCACGTCCAGCTGTCCCCCGGGGGACAGGGGAGCGGTCAGCAGATGCAGCCCGGGATACTTGGGGTGATCGGCCGCGGCGTCGGACAGGGAGCAGCGGCCGGCGATGACGTCGGAAAAATCCATCAGGGCCTTGTCCGTCAGCCCCAGGGCCAGGTCCAGGTTCCGCAGGGTGATGTCGCAGTCCAGGCACAGGGTATTTTTCCCAAGGGCGGCCAGCGCCAAACCCACGTTGGCGGTGAAGGAGGTCTTTCCGGTGCCGCCCTTGCCGGAGACCACTGCAATGATTTTTCCCATATCCAGGTACCTCGTATACAGTTGGGGACTCAGCCCAACGGCGCTTTTTTAATGCGGGCGAAGGGCCGGGGATAGGCTGCCGGGGTGGGACGCTCCTTCCGGATGATGACCATCCGGTGGCGAACCTCCGTTCCGGGAATGGTATAATCCCAGATTTTTCCAATTTTGCCCCCCAGCTGGGCAATGGCGCTTCTGGCGCGCTGAATCTCGTCGTCGGTGTCCACCGACTTCATGGCCAGGAACTGACCGCCCACCTTCACCAGGGGCAGGGCCAGCTCACACAGTACGTTCAGCTGGGCCACGGCCCGGGAGGCGGCTATGTCGTACTGCTCCCGGTGCTGCCGGGCGAACTCCTCCGCCCGGGCGTGGACGCACCGGACCCGCTGCAGGCCCATGGCGTCCACGGTCTCCTGCAAAAAGTCGATGCGCTTTCCCAGGCTGTCCAGCAGGGTCAGGTCAAAATCCGGCTCCAGCAGCCGCAGGGGCATTCCCGGAAATCCGGCCCCGGTGCCTACGTCCACCACCTGCTTGCCCCGGAAGTCTGCCGCCGTCAGCAGGCAGGCGCAGTCCAGCAAGTGCAGCCGCGCCACGTCTGCCGGTTCGGTGATGGCAGTCAGGTTCATGACCCGGTTCTTCTCCAGCAGCCGCCGGGAAAACTCCGTCAGCGCCGGGATGCTTCCTGTGTCCAGTCCCAGCTGGGCCAGACCCTCTTTCAGAATGGTTTCCAAATTACTTCTGCTCCTTCAGCAGGTCCCGGATCTCCGCCAGCAGCTCCTCAGTGGTGGGACCGGCAGGCTCCTCCGGCGCAGGCTCCTCATCCTTCTTCTTCAGGGCGGCCAGCTTGTTCATGGCTTTCACCAGCAGGAACATGGCAAAGGCCACGATGATGAAGTCCAGGATCACCGCCAGCAGATTGCCGATGCCCAGGGTTACCGGGTCGGCGCCCGCTGCCACGGCGGTCTTGTTGAGGATGATGTTCCACTGGGTCAGGTCGATGCCGCCGGTGATGAGACCGATGAGGGGCATGATGATGTCGTTGACCAGGGAAGTGGTGATCTTGCCGAAGGCGGCGCCGATGACCACGCCGATGGCCATGTCCAGGACGTTGCCGCGCATGGCAAACTCCTTGAACTCATGAAAAAACTTCTTCATAAGTATCCTCCTTCCGTCCTCAGTGCTTGGGAACGATGCGGTCGTGGCCGCCCATATAGGGCCGCAGGGCCTGGGGGATCAGCACGGAGCCGTCGGCCTGAAGGTTGTTTTCCAGGAAGGCGATCAGCATCCGGGGAGGGGCCACACAGGTGTTGTTCAGGGTATGGCACAGCTGCATCCTGCCGTTTTCGTCCTTATAGCGGATTTTCAGCCGCCGGGCCTGGGCGTCGCCCAGGTTGGAGCAGGAGCAAACCTCGAAATACTTCTGCTGCCGGGGAGACCAGGCCTCGATGTCGCAGGACTTGCACTTCAGGTCCGCCAGGTCGCCGGAGCAGCACTCCAACTGCCGCACCGGGATATCTAGGGACCGGAACAGCTCCACGCTGTAGCGCCACAGCTGTTCGTACCACTTCTTGGAATCCTCGGGCTTGCAGACCACGATCATCTCCTGCTTTTCAAACTGGTGAATGCGATAGATGCCCCGCTCCTCAATGCCGTGGGCGCCCTTCTCCTTCCGGAAGCAGGGGGAATAGGAGGTCAGCGTCTGGGGCAGGGACTCGGCGGGCACGATCTGGTCGATGAACTTGCCGATCATGGAGTGCTCGCTGGTGCCGATCAGATACAGGTCCTCGCCCTCGATTTTATACATCATGGCGTCCATGTCGGTCTGGCTCATGACGCCCTCCACCACGTTGCCGTGAATCATAAACGGGGGAATGCAATAGGTGAAGCCCTTGTCGATCATGAAATCCCGGCCATAGGCCAGCACGGCCTCGTGGAGCCGGGCGATATCACCCATCAGATAGTAAAATCCGTTGCCGGAAACCCGTCCGGCGGCGTCCATATCGATGCCGTCGAAGCGCTCCATGATCTCCGTGTGATAGGGAATATCGAACTCCGGCAGCTTGGCCTCGCCGAAGCGCTGGACCTCCACATTGTGGGAGTCATCGGGGCCGATGGGCACAGAGGGGTCGATCATCTGGGGGATGACCATCATGATCTTGGTGATCTGCTGGGTCAGACGGCCCTCCATCTCCTCCAGCTGGGCCAGCCGGTCGGCGTTGGCCTTCACCTGGGCCTTGGCCTCCTCGGCCTCCGCCAGCTTGCTGGGGTCCTTTTTGGCCTGGCCCATCAGCATACCCACCCGCTTGGACAGCTGGTTCCGCTGGGCCCGCAGGTCGTTGGCCTCGTTCATGGCGGCCCGCTTCTCGGCGTCCAGGGCAATGACCTCGTCCACCAGGGGGAGCTTGGCGTTCTGGAACTTCTTGCGGATGTTTTCCTTAACGGCTTCCGGATTGTCCCGGACAAATTTGATATCAAGCATGGCTTTTATCGCACCTTTCCGTGTTTCACGTGAAACATCATGGTTTTTTGATGGTGTGCAGGGCCTCCAACAGCTCGTTCAGGTCGTCCACACCGTAATATTCCAACTCAATGCGTCCTTTCTTCTTGCCGGAGACAATGCGGCATCCCCGACCCAGGGTGTTCCCCAGATCCCGGGCGGCCTCCTGGGCATAGTCCACGATCAGACCGGCAGGGGAGGGCTTCTCCTTCTTCCCGGCGGTGAGCTTCTTCACCAGCTGCTCCGTCTGCCGGACGGACAGGTCATTTTTCAGGATGGTGGCCGCCGTGGTCTCCTGCAGGGCAGGGGACAGGGGCAGCAGGGCCCGGGCGTGGCCGTTGGTCAGCCGTCCGTCCTCCACCATGGCCCGCACCGGGGGACACAGGTTCAGCAGACGCAGGGCGTTGGCCACGGCGGACCGGGACTTGCCCACCCGCTGGGCGGTTTCCTCCTGGGTCATGTTGTACTGGCTCATCAGCACCTGATAGCCCTCGGCTTCCTCGATGGGGTTCAGGTCCTCCCGCTGGAGGTTCTCGATCATGGCCAGCTCCATGGCCTTGCGGTCGTCGGCCTCGATGACGATGGCCGGCACCTGGGTCAGTCCCGCCATGCGGGCGGCCCGCCAGCGGCGCTCACCGGCGATGATCTGGTAATAGCCGGACTGCAGCTTCCGCACCGTCAGCGGCTGGATGATGCCGTGCTCCCGGATGGAGTCGGCTAAGTCCGCCAGGGACTCCGGATCAAATTGCTTGCGGGGCTGGGATGCGCAGCTTTCCACCTGAGAAATCGGCAGAAACAGACTGCTCTTTTCCTCCTGAGAGTCGATCACGTCGTCTCCCAACAGGGCGGCCAGGCCTTTGCCCAGCCCTTTTGGGTTGTTGGCCATTGCTGAAACGCTCCTTTCCGCACAGAATCAGGTATTTTTCTTGAGAAATTCGTTGGCCAGGGCCAGATAGGCCTCCGCGCCCCGGCAGCCCCGGTCATAGGCCGTGATGGGCTTTCCGTGGCTGGGAGCCTCAGAAAGGCGGATGTTCCGGGGGATCACCGTGGCATACACCTTCCCGGGGAAGAATCGCTTGACCTCCTGGGCTACCTGAATGGCCAGGTTGGTGCGCCCATCGAACATGGTCAGCAGCACGCCCTCGATCTGGAGCCGGGGATTCATGTTCCGCCGGACGATGCGCACGGTGTTCATCAGGTCGCTGAGGCCCTCCAGGGCGTAATACTCCCCTTGCAGCGGTACCAGCAGAGAATCCGCCGCGCACAGGGCGTTCAGGGTCAGCAGCTCCAGGGAGGGGGGACAGTCCACGAAGATATAGTCATAATCCTCCCGGACGGCGTCCAGGGCGCTGCGCAGCAGGAACTGCCGGTCCGCCATTTCGATCATCTCCACGCCGCCCCCGGCCAGGGCCTTGCTGCTGGGCAGCACGTCACCATAGGGGGTGGTGACGATGGCCTTCCGGGTCTCCACGCCGTTGATGAGCACGTCATACACGCCGTTGGACACGGATTTGTCCACCCCCATGCCGGATGTGGCGTTGGCCTGGGGGTCAAAGTCGCACAAAAGCACCCGCTTCCCCAGGTATTTCAGGGCCGCAGCCAGGTTGACACAGGTGGTGGTCTTCCCAACGCCGCCTTTTTGATTCACGATCGCCACGATTTTCGCCACTTTGTCCACACTCGCTTTCTGTCGGTCTTTATTTTAGTATATCACATTTTCAGTCGGTTTCAATAGAAAATCTGCAAAATGAGAAAAAACTTGAGGAAAATGTTTCACGTGAAACAGCGAAACCAACACGCAAAAAGGGTGGATGTTTCACGTGAAACATCCACCCCGTGGGTCATATCAGGATTATCCCCGAAACCGGCGGCAGCCGCAGCCGCAGCTTCCCGCCGGGGGCATAGAACTGCTGGAAGGTCAGGGCCTCCCGGGCCAGCTCCCGGGGCCAGGGGATGGCTACCTCTGCGGCGTCCTCACCTGCGTTCAGGGCTGCCACGGTGATCTCGTCCCCCAGCTGCCGCCGCAGCACCAGAACGCCGCCCCGGGCATGGAGATAGGTCAGGTCCCCCTCCTGCATGGACAGGCGCTCCCGGCGCAGCTGCCCCAGCTGCCGGAAGAAGGCCAGCAGCTCCTGGTCCTCCCGGCCCCAGGGATAGGTCCCCCGGTTCAGGGGGTCCTCAAAGCCCTCCATCCCGGCCTCGTCGCCGTAGTACACCGTGGGGGAGCCGGGGAAGCAGTACAGCAGCATCTCGCCCACCCGCAGCCGGGCCTGGCCCTTCTGCCGCTGGGCAGGGGAGAGACGGTGCGCCGCCCGGCCGTCCTTGGTATCCGGCACATCCTCCGCTCCCAGCAGGGTCAGAATCCGGGGGGTGTCGTGGGTACCCAGAATGTTCAGGGCGCTGTAGAAGGCGGGCCGGGGATAGTGCTCCCGGATGACCTCCATGGTGTCCCGGAAGACGGCGGCGTCGCCGCCCCGCAGCCAGTCCAGGGCCGCCGTCCGGAAGGGATAGTTCATCAGCCCGTGGGTCTCGCTGCCCAACAGATACCGCCTGCGCTGGCTGTAGGCGATCTTGTTGCTGCCGTCCTCCCACACCTCGCCCAGCAGGAAGCTGTCGGGCTTCTCCTGGTCCATGGCGCTGCGAATTTCGGCGATGAAGTCGTCCGGCAGCTCGTCGGCCACGTCCAGCCGCCAGCCGGAGGCCCCCTGCCGCAGCCAGTGCCGCACCACGGAGTCTCCGTCCCGGATGATGAACCGGCGATAGCTGTCCGCGGACTCCTGCACCGCCGGCAGGGTCTTGATGCCCCACCAGGCGTCGTAATCCTCCGGCCAGGGGTGGAAGGAGTACCAATTATAATACTGGGACTCCCGGCTCTGGGCCGCCCCCAGCTCCGGATAGAACCCCTGGGCGTTGAAATACCGGCTGTTGCTGCCGGTGTGGTTGAACACCCCATCCAGCATCACCCGGATGCCCCGGCACCCGGCCTCCCGGCACAGGGTGCGGAAGTCCTCCTCGGTGCCCAGCATGGGATCAATGCGCCGGTAGTCCGCCGTGTCATACCGGTGGTTGCTGTCGGACTCAAAAATCGGACACAGGTACAACGTACCTACTCCCATACTCTGTAGGTAGCCTAATCGGGAGGTGATCCCCGCCAGACTGCCGCCGAAGAAATCGTTGTTGCGGATGATTCCCTGGGTGTCGGGCCGCCACACCGGGGTGTCGTCCCAATCCTGGTGGACCACCCGGTCCCCCACCATCCCGGCGGGGTCCGGCACCCGGGTGCGGCAGAACCGGTCCGGGAAGATCTGATAGGTGATCCCCCGGCCAAACCAGGCGGGGGTAGGGCGGCTGTCGTCATAAACCGTCAGCTGCCACCGGGCCTGGTCGTCGAAGCCGTGAAGGCCGTATAGCCTTTGCCCCTCCGGATACGAAAACCGGAAGGCGTACCACACCAGCTCCGGCTCCTCCGGGGCGGTGTATACCCCCTGCCACCGGCCGTCATCGCCGGGGGACAGGGCCACCTCCTGCTCCGTACCCGCAAATTCCCGCCGCAGGAGCAGCGTCACGCCGGTAACGTTTTCATCCCCCGGTCGAACCGCGAAACGGACAGTGGCGCCGCACACGGCGGCGCCAAAGGGGGACTTATATTCCGTATCGCGGGAGTCAAAGATCTTGCTCATGGAATGCCTCATTTCAGCAGGGTATTTTCGCCGATGACCACGGCGCCGATCTCCTCCTGGGAGAAATAGGAGTTCACAATGTCCACGGCGGTGGAGGCCAGGGCCGCGCCGGAGCCGCCTTTCTCGATGACCACGGCCACGGCGATCTGGGGATCGTCATAGGGGGCGAAGCACACGAACACGCCGTTGTTGGTGTTGGCGATACCGGTTTCTGCGGTACCGGTCTTGGCGCCGGCGGACACCACGCAATTGGAGAAGTAGTAGGACAGGCTCCCGGTGGTCAGGTTGTGCATGCCCTCCTTAACCGCCTGCAAGGTGCTGTCGCTCATCTCCACGGTGTTCAGCGGCGCCTTGTCATAGGCGTAGATCACCGAGGAGTTGTCGTAGGATTTCACGTTTTTCAGCAGATGGGCCTCATAGTGCTGGCCGCTGCCCACCAGGGTGGCGATGTAGTTGGCCAGCTGCAGGGGCGTGAACAGGTCATAGCTCTGGCCGATGGCGGCGGTCAGGGTCTGGCCGTCGGTCCACTCCAGACCGTTGCGCTCGGCAAACTCCGGGGTGGCCATGGAGCCCTTGGCCTCGGCACTTCCCGCCCCGCCGATCTCGATGCCGGTATACTCGCCCAGACCGAACTGCTTGGCGTAGTCCGCCAGGGTCTTGATGCCCGTCAACCGGCCCACCTCATAGAAGAAATAGTTGCAGGACACGGTGATGGCCTGGGACACGTTGACCCGTCCGTGGGTGCCGCCGTACTCGTTGTAGATCCAGCACCGGGGCTGGGGAGATTTGTAGTAGTCATACACGCCCCGGTCCACAATGGTGGAGGAGGGGGTGATGATCCCCGACTCCAGGGCCGCCACGGCGGTGCAGGGCTTGAAGGTGGAGCCCGGGGCGTATGCGCCGCCGATGGCCCGGTTCAGCAGGGGAGTGCCCACGGTGTCGCTGACCAGCTTGCTGTAATCCTGGTCAAAGGTGGACAGGTTATAGGTAGGATAGCTGGCCATGGCCAGCACCTCGCCGGAGCCTACCCCCACCACCACCGCCGCGCCGCCCCGGACAATGCCGTCCTTGGCGGTCATGGCCTGGATGGTCTGGGCCAGGGACTTCTCCGTGTCCTCCTGCACATCGATGTCCAGGGTCAGGGCCACGGTGCCGCCGGGCTGAGGCTCCTTGGTGTAAAGCTCGCCGGTGATCTTCCCCTCCTCGTTGGTGGTGATGATCCGGGTGCCCTTGGTGCCGTGGAGATAGGACTCAAAGGCCTTCTCCGCGCCCTCCCGGCCCACCAGGGAGTTCATGGAGTAGCCCTCCATGTCCCGATAGCCGGTGACGCCGTTTTCCGGGTCGCCCACCCAGTCCTCGTAGTAGATGGGACTCAGCCGCCCCAGCACATGGGCGGCATATTCGGTGTTATACACCCGGGCGGAGGAGGTGCCGGTGGATACCCCCTGATACTGGCCGTCCGCCGTCTGGCTGATCAGCTCCACGGACACGTCGTCGGCAAAGACGTACTGTGCGTCCGTCAGACTCTTCACCGCCAGCTCATACCGCACCCCGGCGATGGTCCGGGCCTGGTCATCGGTATAGCTGCTGTCGATTTTGAACAGCTCCCGCAGCTTGGCCATGAACCGGTCCGGCTGCAGGGTGGGAGTCACCTGGGACAGCTTGGAATAGGGGATGCTCTTGTTCTTCAGGAACAGAGCGAAGCCCTCGCTGTCTTGGGCATCGGTATAGCTGTAGGGCGCGGTTTTGCTCAGGGGCAGGGTATCGTTCCAAACGGTGTCGTTCTCGGTGCACAGGTCCGTCAGCCGCAGGATGGCGGCGTTCAGGTCCTGGTCATTCTCAAAATCCTTGGCGGAGAAGATCAGGGTATAGGTCAGCCGGTTGGACACCAGCACCTTGCCGTTGCGGTCGGTGATGATCCCCCGGGAGGCCTCCACCGTCTCGCTGGCGGCGTTGCTGGCCAGGGACTTGGCCCGGTTTTCCTCCCCGTGGAGGATCTGGGTATAGTACATCACCCCGGCGAAGGCCAGCAGGCACAGGCCCATCAGCCCCGTCAGCGCCCAGATGCGGGCCCGCACCGGGTCAAATGCGTTTTTCTTCATGGCACGCCTCCTATCTCAGGATCCGATTGTGAACGCTGCGCAGCAGCAGATACACCAGCGGCGACAGCACCACCGTCACGGCCAGCTCCCGCCCCGTCAACGACAGGGCGGCGCTCAGCTCCACCCCCTGCCGGAAGGTCAGCAGCACCGTGTGCAGCAGGTCCGTGATCACCAGGGCCAGAGCCGCGCACAGAACGGCGCACAGGAATCCCTGGCTCAGAAGCCGCTTGGCGATCATCGCCGCCGGCAGCGCCGCCGCCAGAAACGCCAGGGTATAGAAGCACGGGATGACCCCCGGCATGGTCAGGTCGCACAGCAGGCCGAAGATGCCGCCGAACACGGCTCCCTCGGCGGGACCCTCCAGCATGGCCATGATCCCGGCGATCACCGGCGGCAGAAACGGGTGCACCGCCCACACGGAGATGCGGTTGAGCACCAGGGACTGCACCAGCACCAGCAGCAGCACCGCCCCGGCGTAGTACAGCCATTTGAAGAACATATCCCGTTGGTTCATGGATTGATTCATGGCCGCTCCTCTCAATCCACGATGGTGAAGTCCGTGATCACGAACACCTCCACCAGCTGGGTGATATCGGTTTTGGGGATGATGGTGGCGTAGCGGGTCAGGCCGTTGTCATCGGTTTTGATCTCCTCCACGGAGCCGATGACCAGTCCCGAGGGATAGTAGCCTCCCAGGCCGGAGGTGACGATCATGTCGCCGTTGATGAGGCTGGATTCCCCCTCCAGGTACGACAGCTTCAGCTTTCCCTGCCCCATCAGGGCCAGGTCGCCCATGGCCACCGTCACCTCGCCGGTGCGGAACACCAGGGCCCCCAGATGGGAATCCGTGTCCAGGATGGTGGTCACGGTGCACCAGTTGGCGCCCGCCTCGGTGACCACACCCACCAGATAGCCGTACTGATCCACCACGCAGTCGCCGATGGCCACGCCCAGGCCGGTGCCCTTGTTCAGGGTCAGGGTCCTGGACCAGTTGGAGGTGCTGCGCTCGATGACCCGGGCCGCCTCAAAGGTGAAGTCCCGCCGCTGCTGCCGCAGACCGTTCAGGTCCCGCAGCCGCTGGTTCTCCTCGCTGTCGGTCTTGGCCTGACGCGCATCCTCCTTCAGCTGGGCGTTTTCCTTGCGCAGCTCCTCGATCTCCTGGCGCAGGGCTTCCACCGTCTCGAATCGCTGGCCGATGTTCTGGAACCATCCGGCCACGGCGGAACCCGCCGCCCGGAAGGGATAGGTGACCACCCCGGCGGCGTTCTGCAAAAATCCCGTCTGGTTGCTGACGGCGCTGGCGATACACAGCCCCACCGCCACCACCACCACGGCGGCCAGCATCATAATGCCGTTTTTCTGAAAAAATCGTTTCATAGCGTATTCCTTATCGTCGAGCTTGTCAAAAAAGCTTTTTTGATAAACTGGTCACAGCAGCGTCACGCCGAACTCCGCCAGCATCCGGCTCAGCAACAGCACCGGCAGACCCATCACGTTGAAAAAATCCCCGTCGATGCGCTCCACCAGCAGGGCCCCCTGGCCCTGCACGCCGTAGGCCCCGGCCTTGTCCATGGGCTCGCCGCCCCGGATATAGGCCATCAGCTCCTCCCGACCGGCGGGCCGGAAATACACGTCCGTGGACTGGGCCCGGGTCAGGGACCGCTGTCCCTGCCGCAGGGTAACCCCGGTGCACACCGTGTGCCGCCGCCCCGCCAGGTCCGTCAGCATCCGCAGGGCGTCCGCCTCATCCTTGGGCTTTCCCAGCCGCTGCTGGTCCAGAAACACCATGGTGTCGGCGGTGATGACGATCTCGTCCTCCTCCGACGGCACCGCCTGGGACTTCTCCCGGCTGATATACGACACGATCTCCGGGGGCGTCAGCCCCTGGGGATACCACTCCTCCACCTGAGGAACCCGCACGGCGAAATCCCGGATGCCGATCCGGGTCAGCAGCTCCTGCCGCCGGGGGGAACCGGAGGCCAGCACGATCCTTGCCATGGCCTCACCTCCCGGTGGAGCCGAAGCCGCCTGCGCCCCGCTCCGTCTCGTCCAGCGCGTCCACCTGCACCAGCTCCGGCCGCACCACCGGCACCACCATCAGCTGGGCGATGCGGTCCCCGGGCCGGATGGTATAGTCCTCCCCGGACAGATTCATCAGCCCCACGGAGATCTCCCCCCGATAGTCGCTGTCGATAACGCCCACGCCGTTGCTCAGGCCGATCCCGTGCTTGAAGCCCATGCCGCTGCGCACAAACACCAGGGCCGCATAGTCCGGGGAGGGCAGGGCAATGGCAATTCCCGTGGGGATGCCCATCCGCTGGCCCGGGGCCAGGGTCACGTCCTCCTCCGTGCACGCGCACAGGTCCATGGCCGCCGCTCCCGCCGTCTTATACTGGGGCAGCGGGAACTCCCGGCCTATTTTCGGCGACACCGCCTTGATTTTAAGCTCCATTGTACCACTTGCTCCTATTAAATATGAAAACAAACTGTGAAAAGATTGTAAAGGTTGATAACCGGGCGTATTTATTCCACGCCCCGGTAGAACAGGCCCCGGGTCAGCTGGTCCGGCCGGTAGTCGCTGCGGCCCTGATAGGCCCGCAGCACCCGCGCGCACTCCTCCGGCGACTCCGTGGTGAACCGCAGCCGCGCCCGGGTCAGCCCCAGCTGCCGCCACTCCGGCTTATCCGCCAGGAACAGCACTTTACTGTTCTCAATCTCGCACCGGTGGCCCCACTGGCCCACCAGGGGGAACTGCGCCCCGGTGCGGTCCACCAGGACATTCTCCTGGCCGCACCGGCAGGCAGGGGAGCGGTCCGCATAGTCCCGCCCGGCGTCCCGGCAGCCCAGCTCATTGCGGATGACGCAGTTTTCCATAATCATCAGCGGCAGGCGGCCGTATACCACCGCCTCGCAGGGCAGAACCTTCCGCAGGTCCCGGATCTGCTGCCACCGCAGCTCCATGGACACGGCGGCGGCCTCCAGGCCCAGCTCCTTCCAGAACAGCAGGGACTCACTGTTGAAAAGATTCAGCCCCAGGTCCCCCCACAGGGGCAGACCCAGACTCTCGGCAATGGGCAGGTGTCCCAGATTGCCGATGGCCACGGCGGACAGGTGCTCCCGGTGCTGCTGCAAAAGCGCCCGCAGCGCCGCCTGGTCCTCCGTCCGAAAAATCCGGGGCAGAACGGCGCAGATGTGGGTCATTTCCGCCCAGCGGTCCAGGTCGAGCTTTTCCAGAAGCTCCGCCGGAACATACACCGTCTCGCACTGGGCCAGGGGCTCCGTCAGCTGCTCCGGCCGCATAATGGAGCAGGTCAGCACCGGCGCGTCAGGCCCCGGCTGGGCCTGGGGCAGGGGAGAGGGGGTACCCGTCCGCCGCACCGGCGGCTGGGCCAGGGCGGCTTCCAGGCCCTCCAGGGCCTGCCGCCGCAGGGCATTCACGGCGCTGGCCGGCAGCATCAGCCCCTCCTCCAGCTCCACCCGGGTTTCCCGGGGCCGGAACACGGTGCCGCCGGTTTTCTCCAGCCGGGATTGCAATTCCTCCGCCGTCAGAGCCCGGTTCCGGGCCTCCTCCGGGGTGGGACCCTCCGCCCGGACGACGTGTCCCCCGGCGCTGGCCGTCAGGGATACCGGCTCCCCGGCCCGCAGGGTGCAGACCATGTCCACCGGTACCCGGCGGCTGTCCTCCCTGCTGTACCCGGCCTTGGCCCGGGCAAACAGCTCCTTGGGCTCCGGTGCGTTCTCTGGCCGGGTGCCGAACATCTCCGGCCCGGTGCGCCCCTTATAGTATCCGTCGGTGAAGCCGCTGCGGGAAAAGGCGGCCTCCAGCTGCCGGGACTCCTCCCGGCTGGGCCCCCGCTTCTCATCCAGCAGACGGCGATAGATCCCCGTGATCACCGCCACATATTCCGGCCGCTTCATGCGGCCCTCCAGCTTCAGACACGCCACGCCCATCTGCTCCAGCTCCTGCACATAGTCCGCCAGATTGGCGTCCTTCAGGCTCAGGGGATGGCCTCCGGCGGCCTTTTCGTTGACGCCGTAGGGCAGGCGGCAGGGCTGGGCGCAGGCTCCCCGGTTGCCGCTGCGTCCGCCGATCACGGCGCTCATTTCGCACTGACCCGAGTAGCACATGCACAGGGCCCCGTGCCCGAACACCTCGATTTCCGCGGGACAGCCCCGGGTTATGGTGTGGATGTCCCGGCGGCTCAGCTCCCGGGCCAGCACCACCCGCTCCAGGCCCAGCTCCGCCGCCCGGCACGCCCCGCCCAGGGTGTGCAGGCTCATCTGTGTGCTGGCGTGGAGGGGAACATCGGGCGCAATTTCCCGGGCCAGCCGCCAGATGCCCCAGTCCTGGATGAGGATGGCGTCCACCCCCATGTCCGAGGCTTTTTTCAGGGCCTCGGCGGCGGCAGGCAGCTCCCGGTCCGTCACCAGGGTGTTCAGGGTCAGATACACCTTCACCCCCCGCAGATGGCAGTAGGCCACGGCCTCCCGGAACTCCTCGTCCGTGAAATTCCGGGCGCTGCGCCGGGCGTTGAGCCCGCCGAAGCCCATGTACACGGCGTCTGCCCCATTCTGCACGGCGGCCACCATGGCCTCCCAGCCCCCGGCGGGGCTCAGCAGCTCCATCATTGGCCCCGGCCCTGCTGGGCCTTGAACAGCTGGCGCTTCAGCTCCGAGGCCTCGTTCTTGGCCTGGGTGGCCTCGTCCAGATAGTTTTTCACCTGGCGGCGCAGATTCTCCGCCGCCGCCTGATTTTTCAGCAGCTCATCCGCCAGGTTCACCGCCGCCAGCACCGCCGCGTCCGTCTGGCTCACATGCAGGGCATCCAGCACCTGGCGCATCCTCTCGTCCACCAGTGCGCCTACCTTCTCCATATATGCCGCGCTCTCGTCTGCCACCAGGGTATACTCCTGGCCGCAGATGTTCATTGTCACCTTATTTGCCATGTCGTCCTCCTATTTATGTAAACCGCAAAAAGAGTCATACCAATACAGAATCCATTATACCACAAAATCCCGCCGGGAAAAGCCTTTTCTGACGAAAAGGAGAATTTTGTGAAAAACCTGCCTGGGCGGCTTTACGAACCGGGGGATTTCGTGTAAAATAAAGGGGTTCCGAAGGAAACAGAAGGGAGGGCGCGGCTATGAGCGGCTATATCCTGCGGGAAAATGACCCCAGCATCGTGCTGACGGCGGACCAGGTGGACCGCCTGGTGAAAAACGGCGACGGCGACGCCGCGCTTTTATACCTGCTTCTGATGCGGGCGGACCGGGGCATCACCGAGCAGGAGCTTCAGTCCCGGCTGCGCTGGAGCCAGCTGCGGCTGAATGCGGCGGAAACGGGCCTGCAGCGGCTGGGCCTGATCCAGCGTCCGGCGGAGACGCCGCCTCCGGCCCCGGCGGAGGAGCGCCCGGTATACAGCGCCCAGGACCTGGCGGCCCTTCTGGAGGACGACCGCTCCTTCCGGATGCTGATCCCCCAGGTGGAGGAGAAGCTGGGCCGCAAGCTGAAAACCGCCGACCTGCAGGTGCTGGCGGGGCTGTATGACGACCTGAGTATGCCGGCGGACGTGATCTATCTGCTGGTGAACCACTGCATCACCCGGTCCGAGGAGCGCTACGGCCCCGGCCGCCGCCCCACCCTGCGCCAGATCGAGAAAGAGGGCTACTACTGGGCCCGCCAGGGCCTGTTCGACCAGGACAGCGCCGCCCGCTATCTGAAAACCTGGCGGGATAAGCAGCAGGGCCAGTCCGCCTATATGCAGGTGCTGGGCCTGGGCCAGCGCCGCCCGGTGGCCAGCGAGGAAAAGTACATCTCCGATTGGATGGACAAGGGCTTCCCGCCGGAAACGGTGGCCCTGGCCTACGACAAGACCATATTCTATAAGAAGCAGTTAGAGTGGCGGTATCTCAACGGCATCCTCCGCCGCTGGCACGAAAACGGCTGGCACACCCCGGAGGAGGTCCAGCAGGGCGACGCCGGAAAGCCCGCCCAGCCGTCCCCGAAGCCGGACAAGCCGGATCAGGACAACCCCCGCATGGAAAAATACATGAAGTGGTAATATAAAGCGGTAAAGGAGGGAACCCCATGCCCTACGACGGAAAAATTCTCAGCCGGGCCATGGCCCGCTTTGACGAGGATAAGCAGCGCCGGGCCCGGCAGTTCCGGGAGCGTCAGCAGCAGCTGTTTGCCCGGGAGCCGGAGCTGGCGGACATCGACCGCCGCCTGCGCGGCACCATGAGCCAGATCATCACCAGGGCCCTGAAGGGAGGCCAGGACCCGGTGCCTGCCATCCACGCCATCCGGGACGAGAATCTGGCCCTCCAGCGCCGCCGGGGGGAGATCCTTACGGCTCTGGGCTATCCTGCCGACTATCTGGAGGAGAAGCCCCGGTGCGCCCGGTGCGGCGACGCCGGGTTCCTGCCGGACGGCTCCATGTGCGCCTGCCTGCGCAGCTACTACGCCCGGGAGCAGATCGCGGAGCTGTCCCACATGCTGGACATCGGCTCCCAGAGCTTCGACACCTTCCGCCTGGACTACTATTCCACGGACCGGGGCGGCCTGCCACGCTCCCCCCGGGAGGCAGCCCAGCGGAATCTGGAGATCTGCCAGTCCTTCGCCCGGGACTTCCGCCCCGGGAAGCAGAATCTGCTGCTGTTCGGCGCGCCGGGCCTGGGCAAGACGTTTCTGTCCGCCTGCATCGCCCGGGTGGTCAGCGAGGACGGCTTCTCCGTGGTGTACGACACGGCGGGGCATATTTTCTCCCAGTTCGAGGCCGCCAAGTTCCGCCGGGACGACGTGGACGAGCCGGACAAAAGCGTGGAGCGCTGCATGGCCTGCGACCTGCTGATCCTGGACGACCTGGGCACCGAGATGACCACCGCCTTTGTCCAGAGCGCCCTGTACCAGCTGCTCAACGGCCGCCTGCTGGCGGGAAAAAGCACCATCATCAGCACCAACCTGGACCCCGACCAGATCGGCCGCCGCTATTCGGCCCAGATCATGTCCCGGCTGGAGGGGGAGTTTGAGCTTCTGCCCTTCATCGGCCAGGACATCCGCCTCCTGAAGCGGGAGCAATAGAAGTCTCAAGAAATCCTGCGCGGCTTACGCCGTGCAGGATTTCTTTCATGCCTCCAAAACGAATTAACGACCGCAAACGTTACCAAGCTGACCTCTGCACGATGTATCATCTTTCAAAAATCTGCGCCGTCCTCGTGCGAACTCCTGCAAATTATTTCAACGCAATAAAGAATCCGTGAATTTTCCGTGAATATCGTAACGAAAATGTAAAGAATTTTTGTACAAAGTGAGAATTGATTTTTTCTGCAAAATAATTATCATATTGGACGGAATGCAAGAGGGGTTGCGTCCTTTTGCTCCAAAACATTATGATGTATGAATAGAGGAGGAGAAAAATGGTTAGCTTTCTGATTTGCCTGGCCTTGCTCATCGGCGGTTATTTCGTCTATGGCAAGGTGGTGGAAAACACCTTCGGGCCGGACGACCGCGAGACCCCCGCTGTGAAGATCAACGACGGCGTGGACTATGTGGTCCTCCCCCAGTGGAAGCTGTTCATGATCCAACTGCTGAACATCGCGGGCCTCGGTCCCATCTTCGGCGCTATGCAGGGCGCTCTGTGGGGCCCCATCGTGTTCCTGTGGATCACCTTTGGTACGATCTTTGCCGGTGCAGTGCATGACTACTTCTCCGGCATGATGAGCGAGCGCAACAACGGCGCTTCCATCTCCGAGATCTCCGGTATCTACCTGGGCGGCTTCATGAAGAACGTCATGCGCGTGTTCAGCGTGGTGCTGCTGATCATGGTGGGCACCGTGTTCGCCGTGGGTCCTGCCGGCCTGATCGTCACCCTGTTCAAGAACGGCGGCTCCACCGGCATTGTCACCACCACTCTGTTCTGGCTGATTATCGTCCTGGTGTATTATTTCATCGCCACCTTTATTTCCATTGACAAGATCATCGGTAAGATTTATCCTATCTTTGGTATCTGCCTGATCGTCATGGCCGTCGGCGTGGCCGTGGGCATCTTTGTCAAGCCTGAGTACACCATTCCCGAGATCTGGGATCACTTCGGTTCCATGCATCCCAAGGGAACTCCCGTGTGGAGCTTCATGTTCATCACCGTGGCCTGCGGCGCTATCTCCGGCTTCCACTCCACCCAGAGTCCCCTGATGGCCCGCTGCATGAAGAGCGAGAAGCAGGGCCGCTTCGTGTTCTACGGCGCCATGGTTTCCGAGGGCGTCATCGCCCTGGTGTGGGCCGCTGCCGGCTGCGCTCTGTATGAGGTCACCGGCGGCCTGAACACCGGCCTGGCCGAGATCCTGGCCAATGGTCAGTCTGCCGCCATCTATGATGTCTGCGTCAAGACCATGGGCAAGGTGGGCGTGGCCCTGGCTATGCTGGGCGTGATTGCCTGCCCCATCACCTCCGGCGATACGGCCTTCCGCAGCGCCCGTCTGGTGCTGTCCGACTGGTTCAAGATCGACCAGAAGAAGTGGAAGAACCGTCTGCTGCTGTGCGTGCCCGTTCTGGGCGTGGGCGCTGTTCTGGGCGTGGGCAATGCCCTGGGCTTCATCGACTACACCGTTATCTGGCGTTACTTCAGCTGGACCAACCAGACTCTGGCCATGATCGTCCTGTGGGCCGCTTCCATGTACCTGTACTATGAGAAGAAGAACTACTGGATCACCGCCGTGCCTGCCACCTTTATGAGCGCCGTTTCCGCCACCTACTTCCTGCTGGGCAACGAGTGCCTGGGCCAGTTCATCAACCACAAGACCGCCGAGGGCGTCACCGTGTACAACACCGCCTTGGCTTACCCCATCGGCATCGCCGTGGCCGTCCTGTTCCTGGGTATCTTCCTGTACACCATCAAGAAGCGCCATACCCAGCCTCACTACGAGACTCTGGGCAAGTAATTCGCCCCCTTTTTCAAAACTTCGCAAAGCGGCAGGCCCCTCCTGCCGCTTTGCCCCTATGGGAGGAACTGCTATGATTTTTGCACCTGCACGCCTTGGCAGCGTCACGCTGGATAACGAGACCCTGGCGGCGGATAAGAAGGGCTGCCGCCGCTTCGGCCCCTGCGGCGTGGGCGAAAAGGCCCTGTATCTCAACAGCTTTTTCATCGACCGGCACTATTATGTGGCGCTGTCCTCGGTGCGCCGCGTGTTCAAGCGTGTGGCCATGAGCAAGGGCGGCTTCACCGGCAAGGGGGCCTTCGGCTCCATCCCCTACCTGGTGGTGGAGTACGACGGCGGCGAAAAGCAGTGCAACTTCAAGCACGAGGAGGACGTGGACAACCTGCTGGCCTACCTCTCCAAGCTCTGCCCGGACCTGCCGCTGCAAAGCCGCAAGGTGGAGCAGCACATGGCCCAGCAGCGGGCCGAGAACGCCCGCCGCTATCTCAAGGAGCTGACGCCCCAGGCCCAGGCCGAAAGGGAGCGCCTGGAGCAGGCCCGCACCTTCCTGGAGGATCACACCAACCTGACCCGCCACCTGTCCCAGGCGGCCAAGGCCAAGCGGGTCAACGACCGCTCCAACCCCAGCTATAAGTGGGTGGCCCTGGCCATCGTCATCGCCGGACTCGTCGCCCTGGTATACGGCGTGGTGTCCATGATCCGGGGCGCCAACAGCGTGGGCATCTACTTTGCCCTGTTCGGCCTGGCGGCGGTGTTCCTGTTCTCCGGGGCCCATGTGCTGCCCACCGCCCGCAACAACAAAACGGCCCTGACCCGGGAATGGGAGCAGGCCCAGGCGGACCTGGCAACGGTGCTGCCGAAGGATTTCCCCCTGCCTGCCCGCTATGCCCACCCGGTGGTGCTGACCCGGATGATCCGCGTTCTGCGGGAGGGCCGGGCCCAGACCGCCGACGAGGCCCTGGACGTGGTGAAGCGGGACCTGAAGGCCCTGACCGCCGATGTCCAGGTGGAGCAGTGGGAGTATGACGAGGTGGTGGCCGTGAAGCCCATGTTCCTGCTGTCGGATTACCAATAACACAAAAATCTCCCCGCCCGGGGAGATTTTTTGTGCTTGACAAATACCCGGGAGGGGTATATAACTATAGATACCCCCACGGGGTATCATGAAACAAAGCGAGGCGGGGAAACTATGGAAGAACACAACTGCTGCCGCTGCTCCCAGCGGAAAAAGGAGCGCTCGCCGGAGGAATACAAGCGCCTGATCCACCGACTCAACCGCATCGAGGGCCAGATCCGGGGCATCCGGGGCATGGTGGAGGCCGGGGCCTACTGTCCCGACATTCTGGTCCAGGCGGCGGCGGTGAACGCGGCCATCAACGCCTTCAACAAGGAGCTGCTGGCCAGCCACATCCGCACCTGCGTGGCCCAGGACATCCGGGACGGCAAGGATCAGGTCATCGACGAGCTGGTGACCACCCTGCAAAAGCTGATGAAATAGGAGTGGACCCAATGAAGCAATACAATGTCACGGGCATGAGCTGCGCCGCCTGCTCGGCCCGGGTGGAAAAGGCGGTGGGGAAGGTCCCGGGGGTCACGGCCTGCTCCGTGAGCCTGCTGACCAATTCCATGGGCGTGGAGGGCACGGCGGAGCCCTCCGCCGTCATCGCCGCCGTGGAGGCGGCGGGGTACGGCGCATCGGAAAAGGGCGCGGCCCCGGCGGCCGCCGCTGCCGCCGATCAGCTGGAGGATCACGAGACGCCCCGGATCCGGCGGCGGCTCCTGTGGTCCGTGGGCTTTCTGCTGGTGCTGATGTACTTTTCCATGGGCCACATGATGTGGGGCTGGCCCCTGCCGCATTTTTACGACGACAACCATGTGGCCATGGGCCTGACCCAGCTGCTGCTGACGGGGATCATCATGGTCATCAACCAGAAGTTCTTCATCAGCGGCTATAAGGCCCTGTGGCACCGGGCCCCCAATATGGACACCCTGGTGGCCCTGGGGGCCACGGCGGCCTTCGGCTACAGCACCTATGCCCTGTTCGCCATGACGGCGGCCCAGGTCCGGGGGGATGAAGCCGCCGTCATGACCTATATGATGGACTTCTATTTTGAGTCCGCCGCCATGATCCTGACCCTGATCACCGTGGGCAAGATGCTGGAGGCCCGGTCCAAGGGCAAAACCACCGACGCCCTGAAAAGCCTCATGAGCCTGGCTCCCAGAACCGCCTCCGTGCTCCGGGACGGCCGGGAGGTGGAGGTGCCGGTGGAGCAGGTGCAGCAGGGGGACGAGTTCGCCGTCCGGCCCGGGGAGAGCATCCCCGTGGACGGCGTGGTGCTGGAGGGCTCCAGCGCCGTCAATGAGTCCGCCCTGACCGGGGAGAGCATCCCCGTGGACAAGGCCCCCGGCGACGGCGTGTCCGCCGCCACGGTGAACCAGTCCGGCTATCTCCGCTGCCGGGCCACCCGGGTGGGCCAGGACACCACCCTGTCCCAGATCATCCGCATGGTCAGCGACGCCGCCGCCACCAAGGCCCCCATCGCCAAGATCGCCGATAAGGTCTCCGGCGTGTTCGTCCCGGCGGTGATCTCCATTGCCGCCGTGACCACGGCGGTGTGGCTGCTGCTGGGCCACCCGGTGGGCTACGCCCTGGCCCGGGGCATCTCCGTGCTGGTGATCAGCTGCCCCTGCGCTCTGGGCCTGGCCACGCCGGTGGCCATTATGGTGGGCAGCGGCCTGGGGGCCAAAAACGGCATCCTGTTCAAAACCGCCGCCTCTCTGGAGGAGACGGGCCGGGTGCAGATCGTGGCCCTGGACAAAACCGGCACCATCACCAGCGGCCAGCCCCGGGTGACGGATATCCTTCCGGCGGAGGGCGTCACGGAGCAGGAGCTGCTGACCTATGCCTTGGCCCTGGAGCAGAAAAGCGAGCATCCCCTGGCCCGGGCCGTGCTGGACCGGGCGGCGGGGCTTACGGCTCCGGAGGTGTCGGACTTTCAGGCCCTGCCCGGCAACGGCCTGACGGCTGTGCTGGAGGGGAAGGCCCTCTGGGGCGGCAGCGCCGCCTATACGGCGGAAAGGGCCGCCGTATCTCCGGACCTGCAGGCTAAGACCGAGGAGCTGTCCCGGCAGGGGAAAACGCCCCTGTTCTTCGGGGCGGAGGACCGGCTTCTGGGCGTCATCGCCGTGGCGGACGTCATCAAGGAGGACAGCCCCCGGGCGGTCCGGGAGCTGCGGAATATGGGCATCCGCGTGGTGATGCTCACCGGCGACAACGAGCACACCGCCCGGGCCATCGGGGCCCAGGCCGGGGTGGATCAGGTCATCGCCGGGGTGCTGCCGGAGGGCAAGGAGGCCGCCATCCGCCGCCTGATGCAGCGGGGCAAGGTGGCCATGGTAGGCGACGGCATCAACGACGCACCGGCCCTGACCTGGGCCGACACCGGCATCGCCATCGGCGCGGGAGCCGACGTGGCCATCGACGCGGCGGACGTGGTGCTGATGAACAGCAGCCTGCTGGACGTGCCCGCCGCCATCCGGCTCAGCCGGGCCACCCTGCGGAACATCCACGAAAACCTGTTCTGGGCGTTTTTCTACAACGCCATCGGCATTCCTCTGGCCGCCGGGGTGTTCATCCCCCTGGGCCTGACCCTGAACCCCATGTTCGGCGCCGCGGCCATGAGCCTTTCCAGCTTCTGCGTGGTGTCCAACGCCCTGCGGCTGAATCTGTTCAAGCTCCGGGATAACCGGCACGATCATAAGAGAACCAATCACTTAAACGACATCAAGGAGGAACAAACTATGGAAAAGACACTGGAGATCAAGGGCATGATGTGCCCCCACTGCGAGGCCACCGTCCGCACCGCCCTGGAGGCCATGCCCCAGGTGCAGGCCGCTCAGGTCAGCCACGAAAGCGGCACCGCCGTGGTGACCCTCACTGCCCCGGTGGAGGACGACACCCTTCGCCGCACCGTGGAGGACAAGGGCTACACCGTCACCGCCATCCGCTGACCCTCACCGCCGTCCCTCTGTAGGGCGGGGCAAAAAAGCCTCGCAGAGTTTGCCGCCCGCAGACTGCAAGCCTTTTGTCAAAAATGGGCGAAGCCCATTTTTGACAGTATCAAGAAAAGCACGGCGCAAGCCGTGCTTTTCTCGTATAAATCTTCGACTGAAAGAGGGTCCCAACAGCCGTGACTTACCCTCAGGCTCTCTCCATGGCCTCCCGGAAGTCTCTCTGGTCGGTGAAGATCTCCTGCTTATAGGGGTTCTTCTTCTGTGCCTTGGCCCGCTTGATGATGCTGGCCAGGATCACCACGTTCACCACCAGCGCCACGATGGAGATCACGCCTTGGGCCGTGGGATTGGCCGCCGTGGGCCGGACGGCGGGATCCATGAAGCCGTTGGCATAGACGGAGGTGATGGTGCTGAACACGCTGTCATCCTGGAACAGGGGGAACACCTGGGCAAACATGCACCACAGAGCCAGGGTGTTGGCCCGGTTCTGGATCCAGCCGCCCTTGTTCCAGAAGTGGTTGGCAAAGGTGGGGGCCAGCAGCAGGGCCAGACCGCAGTACCAGGAGTGGGTGGGCAGGCAGTTATAGGTGTATTCGAAGTTCCACAGGTCATAGGCCAGGATATAGCACCAGGTCATGTCGGGCCACAGCATGTCCTTCTGATCCTTGGAGGAGTAAATGCCCCACCAGGCGGTCATGCAGAAGATGTTGACGATACCGGCAATGCCGTTGACCCAGTTCCACCAGCCGCCGTACAGCCACACGTTCTCGGAGGACAGCCACCAGCGGTCGCCGAACTCCTTCAGGGCCATGGCGCCCCGGATGCCGGACTCGAAGTCGCTGACCACGGCGATGAGAATGTTGATGGCCACAATGGCAAAGGGGAACACCTTGAACCACTCCGTCTTGCCGATGCTCCACTTGTACTTGAGCATCATGAAGCCGATGCACCCGGCGGTGGCGGCGTACAGCTTGGCATAGTGGAACCAGCTGTTCATGTTGGTATAGGTCTGGTTGTTCAGGGCCCATTCCGCCCCGGCGTGGGCGCCGATGGCAATGGCGACGAAATACACCGTCAGCACGGCGGGCAGCACCAGAAAGCAGATGATGCCGCCGGTTTTGGTGCGGCGGGCGAACTCGTTGGCCAGCACCAGCCCGGTAAACACCAGCACAAAGCCCAGCAGCTGGTACAGGGCGGTCTCACCATAGATCTGGAATAACATGTCCATTCCTCCTAAAAAAATTTTCTGTCTCCTAAGCTCAGCCGCCTGGTCCAGCCAGAGAAGCCTGGACCATCGGCCATGCCGCCAATATAGCACAGGTTTCCTTAAAAAGTCAACTGTCACACGGAAAAAGTGTTGAAAAAGCCGGAAAAGGCGGGTATAATGGAACCGAAATCGGCTGTGGTATGTGGCCATACCACAGCCAGAGGAGGAAGCGCGTATGGAGTTTGAAAAGCTGGTGTCCCCATCGCTGAAGGACCTGTTCATCACCCACGTTGAGGCCATGATCCTTTCCGGAGAGCTGCCGGTGGGGCAGCAGCTGCCGCCGGAGCGCCAGCTGGCCCAGTCCATGGGCGTCAGCCGGGCGGTGGTCAACAGCGGCGTGGCGGAGCTGGAGCGCCGGGGGTTTTTAGAGGTCCGGCCCCGGGTGGGCACCTTCGTCACGGACTATCGCCGGGCCGGGACCCTGGACACCCTGAAATCCATCATGACCTATAACCGGGGCCGCCTGCGCAACGAGGAGATCCGCTCCATTCTGGAGATCCGGGACGCCCTGGACAAGCTGGCGGCGGCGGGGATCATCGCCTGCGCCTCGGAGGAGGACATCGCCGCCCTGTTCCGGGCGGCGGAGGCCATCCGGGAGGCCGGGGACAACCGCCATGCGGCGGAGGCGGCCTTTGCCTTCCAGCATGAGCTGGCCATGCAGTCGGGCAACACCCTGCTGCCCCTGATCTTCCGGTCCTTCTATTTCTCGGTGCTGGTGCTGTGGGAGCGGTTCTGCGCCCTCAACGGCGTTTCCATGCTCTATGAGACCAGCGTCCGCCTGTGCCGCCACATCCGGGACCGGGATCTCTCCGCCGCCGTGGCCTGGATCGACTACTGCACCCGGGAGACCGTCTCCGGCAGCCGCCGGATATACTACTGATCCGGGAGCGGCAAAACCAATGTCACAAAAAGAAATCACCATCCCTCAGGATGGTGATTTCTTTTTGGAGCAGGGTACGGGAATCGAACCCGCCTCCTCGGCTTGGGAAGCCGATGTACTACCGATGTACTAACCCTGCGAACCGCTACCTGCTGATTATAGCAGACTCCCGGCGGTTTTGCAACCGCTTTTTTTGTCGGAACCGGGAAAACTGCGCCGCCCGGCCGGGGATGGGCAGTCCCGGGCCGGGCGGCGCAGGTTCAGATGACGTAGTTGTCCCCCTGGGGCAGGGACATCAGGTCTGCCAGGGTCACGCCGGAGAAGTAGTCCCGGGTCACCCGGTAATACCCCTCCCACACCGGCAGCGTCCGGCAGTCGGCCGCCCGGGCACAGGCGCCGGCCCCGTCCTTCAGGCAGCTCACCGGGGCCAGATCGCCCTCGGACCGCAGCAGAATGTCCCACAGGGTGTACGTCTCCGGCTCCCGGGCCAGGCGATACCCGCCCCCGATGCCGTGAACGCTCTCAATAAAACCGGCAGCCTTCAGGGCGGGCATCAGCTTCTCAATATATTTCAGCGAGATGTCCTGCCTTGCAGCGACCTCCTTCATGGGGATGTAACCGCCGTTGCGATGCTCCGCCAGGTCCAAAAGGATCCGGATGGAATACCGCCCTTTTGTCGAGATCATGCTATCTGCCTCCTTCGTGTCCCTCCATTATACCCCCAAACCGGTGGGTAAGGCAAACCTTTTTTGGTAAATTTCCACATTTTCTGTCGGAACATTTGCATATTCGTGATGAATATGCTATACTGCTGAAAAATCCACAGAAATGAGGCGCTCTTATGGACCAATACAAGATCATCCAGGTAAAGGAAAGCGTTTTCGCCGATAATGACCGGGAGGCGGACCGGGTCCGCCGGCAGCTGAAGGGCCAGGGGACCTTTCTGCTGAATCTGATGTCCTCCCCCGGCAGCGGCAAGACCACCACCCTGCTGCGCACCGTGGAGGGGCTGAAGGATCAGCTGCGCATCGGCGTTATGGAGGCCGACATCGACTCCGACGTGGACGCTGCCGCCATGGCGGGCGCAGGAGTCCGCTCCATCCAGCTGCACACCGGCGGCATGTGCCACCTGGACGCCGGCATGACGGAGCAGGGCCTGCAGGAGCTGGGGACGGAGGACCTGGACCTGGTGGTGCTGGAGAATGTGGGCAATCTGGTGTGCCCGGCGGAGTTCGACACCGGCGCCGTGAAGAACGCCATGATCCTCTCCGTGCCGGAGGGCCACGACAAGCCCCTGAAATACCCCCTGATCTTCACGGTGTGCGACGCTCTGATCATCAACAAGATCGACGTGCTGCCCTATTTCGACTTCGACATGGACAAGGTGGTGGAGTACGCCCACCGCCGCAACCCCAATCTGAAGATTTTCCCCATCTCCGCCAAGTCCGGCCTGGGCCTGGATGCCTGGCGTCAGTGGCTGCTGGAGGAGACCCGGGCCTGGAAGGAGAGCTGACCCCATGGAGCAGATTTTCTCCCAGCTGTTTTACGAGGTGGAAAAGCACCGGGACACGGTGCTGGTGACCCTCATCGCCGACCGGGGCAGCGCCCCCCGGAAGGCCGGGGCACAGATGCTGGTGGGGGCGGAGGGCCGCCTGGTGGGCACCATCGGCGGCGGCGCGGTGGAGGGCCGCAGCATCCAGCTGAGCCAGCAGCTGCTGGCCCAGCGCCGCTCCTGCATCCGGGAGTTCCCCCTGCACCAGGCCCCGGAGCGGGACATCGGCATGGTCTGCGGCGGCGACGTTACCGCCCATTTCCAGTTTATCCCGGCGGAGGACCCCACTTGGAGCGAAACCGCCAGCCGGGCCCTGGCCCTGCTGAACCGCCGCACCGCCGGCTGGCTGGTGCTGGCGGAGAACGGCTCCGCCCCGGCGCTGCTGGACCGGGAGAGCGTGGTTTCCGGCAGTCTGCCGGAGGATACCGCCCAGGCCCTGCGGACCCCGGGCTTCTCCATGGCGGCGGGGTATATCTCCCTGCCCCTGCCCATCGGCCAGCGGGCCCTGCTGTTCGGCGCGGGGCATATCTCCCAGGCCCTGTGCCCCCTGCTGACTACCATCGGCTTCCGCCCGGTGGTGTTCGACGACCGGCCGGAGGTGGCCAACACCCGGCTGTTCCCCACGGCGGAGCAGGTGATCTGCGGGGACTTTACCCGCATCAGCGACTATCTGACCATCACCGACGAGGACTTTGTGGTCATCATGACCAGTGGCCATGTCCGGGATTTCCAGGTGGAGGAACAGACCCTTCGGGGGGACTTTGCCTATGTGGGGGTCATCGGCTCCCGGCGGAAAACGGCGTCGGTGAACCAGCGGCTGCGGGAGGCGGGCATCCCTCAGTCCTCCATCGACCTGGTGCACACCCCCATCGGCACTCCCATCCTGGCGGTGACGCCGGAGGAGATCGCCGTCAGCATCGCCGGTGAGATGATCCAGGTCCGGGCCCAGCGCCGGGGACCCACCTCCCACGGCTGCCCCATGCACGGCTGATTGCATAACAAAAGCACCAGACAGGGCCTGCCCCTGCCTGGTGCTTTTGCTGTTCGAGGCCGTCACGGCCTTTCATAGCGGTATTCCAGCCCGAAATCCCGGTCATCCGCCTCCCGGTGCAGATAATCGTATCCCTGCTCCGACACGATCCGGAAGCCGCATTTTTCGTGGGCCTTCAGGGATGCGGCGTTCTTTTTGCCCACGCAGTCGCAGAGCCGGAACGGCCCCTCCGCCTTCATTGCGTCCAGGACCTCCGAAAGGAGCCGGACGCCGTATCCCTGCCGTCTCCGGTCCGGGCGCGTCTCCAAGGCCTCCAGGTAATACGGCCCCTCCGGAATCCTGCAGATCCTCAGGGCGCTGACCCACACGCCGTCCTCCTCGAGGACCCAGCAAACGGCCTGCGGCTCCTTGAAGAACTCGTTTTTCAGAAAGTCCAGAAATCCGGACTCCACCATGCGGACGGCCGCCTCCTTGTCCGGCTCCTCCGGGCAGAAAAAGTCCGTGTTTTCCAGGTTGCTTTCGGCGTAGACATCCATCAGCTTTCTCTCGTCCAGCGCCTGACCGTCTGTGATTTTCAGCAGCATCCTTTCTCCTCCTGTTTCCGGCTCTCCCGCCTGTGCGTCATATCTCCCGCTCCATGACAATGTACCGGGCCTCGCCTATGGTCTGGAAACGATTTTTCGTCCAGAAGGCGTGGCTCTGGGGATTGCCCTTGTCCACCCCCAGACGTATTTTTTCGCAGCCGCAGGCGGAAAGATACGCCGCAAGCCCGCTGATGATCTGTGAACCCACGCCCCGGTGCTGATACCGCACGTCGGTCATGAACAGGCCGATGAAGGCGGTGTTTTTTTCGGGATAGCCCAGGATCAGGTCCATAATGGCCACCAGGGACCAGCCGTCAAAAAAACCGACGTAATATTTGTCCTCGCGGCTTTTTCCCGGCGGCAGGGCCTCCATGTCGTCCAGTATGCTCTCTTTTGTCACAAAGGGCTCATGATACCGGTAAAAAATCCGGTTTTCGCGGCACAACTCATAGATGGCGTCCACGTCATCCCTGCCCAGCCTCCGTACCTGATAGTTTTTTGAAATTTCGGATATCTCCACGTCAAGCACCTCAGTCGACACTCGTTTCCTCCGCCTTATTCAAACGCCCTGCCACGGCCCTACTCAATTTCAGTGCGAAGGGTAAGCTCGTTTGGAATACGGAAAATTTCTTCCTTCAGGAACAGCGGATAGAAATATTCGTCCTTCAATCTGCTGAACTCCAGCCACTCAAACGCATGGGTATGCAGGCCCTCTGTCCTGATAAATGTATCGCCGCTTTTCAGCAAATCCGTTTCCGAAACATCCATCAGAAAGTAGATGCACAACTCGTGATAGCGCAGGTTATCCACATCTTCCGTAAAAAAGGCTTGATTGAGCCAGACCGGACGAATGATTTTCGGGATGATCCCAAGTTCTTCCTGCACCTCTCGCATTACCGCGTGTTCGGCTGTTTCTCCCATGGTGACTCTCCCGCCGGGCAGATAGAAGTACGGAGAGCGCTCGTCACGCATTGCCAGAATTTTATGATCCGCGATGATCATGGCGCACACTCTGTAATTGAACTTTTGCCGGTCGCATTTGAAAGAAAGGTCCATTCTCCGCACCTCCATCGACACTCGATTCCCCCGCCTTATTCAAACGCCCCGCTGAAGATGAGCGATAAACCGGAATGGGCTTACTTGTCTTTTTCTTCGGAATTGTCCTCTTTTTTCCTGCAAGTAACTTTTGAAACAATAATACCTGTGCAGGTAACGACCACTATGCAAAGATACATTCCCATACCCAATAGGCAAGCGCTTCCGTAATCCATGCCGTTGAAGAAATTGCCGCAAATATCAGAAAAGAACATTCCTGCAATTGCCAGCACGCATCCAATGGCGAAATAAGTCCATACCTTTTTCATACAATCACACTCCTCCATCAAATCCCATTTTCTGCTTTATTCAAACGCCCTGTTGAAGATAACCGGCAAACTTGAAGTTGTCAGTCCAAAATCAGGACGCCTGCGCAATCGGACACTTGTGTAAATGAAAGGTCTGGAAAATCTTTTCTCAGTTCCTCAACGACAAAGTAGATTTCATCATTATCCCATGTGTCTCCTGCCTTCAATTTACACTGTTCTAAGTCCTTTCGTGTTTCAAAGGCAACATCGCCGATAATAATTTTACCGGATTCTTTTAAGTAGTTACGCAAGTCTAACAGAAAGCCGTTCTTTTGCGCATCCGTCAAATGATGTAGAGAGTATGTCGCAACAATATAATCATAACGAAAGTTACGCAATGGTTCAACAAGCCCTTTTGAAAAGTCCCCCTGATATAAATGTGCATTTGGCATTTTCTCAGACGCCAACGCAATCATTCTTGATGAAAAGTCCTGCCCATAAATGGAACAGCCTCGCTCGTATAGTTTTGTCGTTAATGTGCCTGTTCCGAATCCAATATCCAGCACGGCGGCATTTTCAGCTCTCATTATGGCCTGAAAAATGAACCCAAGAACCTTTTTATAACCGGCAAAAGGGTATGTGTTTTCCTCATCAGAAATGCCAACAGTTTTGTCATAGCCATCAGCCCAAAGGTCGAACTCTATGTTGTTTAGCATACTTACTTCCTCCATCAAATCCCATTTTCCGCCTTATTCAAACGCCCCGCTGACATAGCGGTACTTATCCAAGCTGGAGGCAGCGTTCCAGGTCATGTAGCCGCCGGTGTTGCCGGTTTCGGTCAGGGCCCGGATCTGGGCGGCCACCTCGTCGGGGCCATAGGTGTTATAGGGCTCCCGGATGGCGTTGTAGCACTGGATCCAGGTGCGCACGGCGGCAGGGGAGGGGGTCTCCTGCTGGCGGGCGGCAGCCTTTTCGCCGAAGGTTTTCATGGTCTCATAGGGGTGCTCCCAGGGCAGCCAGCCGCCGGAGGCGGAATAATGATCGGGGTACGGCATGGCGCTGATGGCGTCCACCACGCCGCTGATGGCGGCCCAGTACTGGCCATAGGCGGTGACGTATTTCTCGGCGCACTCGCCGAACACATCGGCAGACACATACACCCCCGCCTCATGGAGTCGGTCGGCGGCATACTGCAAAAACCGCTGAACGGCCTGGGCCTTGCTCTCGTCATTGTCGTTGTGATAGTCGATGGTGCCCGCCTCGTCATAGTCCCAGGTGCCGTCGGGGAAGCGGACATAGTCGAACTGAATTTCGTTGAAGCCCATGGTCTCGGCGGCCTCCAGGGCCAGGTCCACCTTATACTGCCACACATAGCGGCTGTATACGCTGGGCCAGTACATGCCGCCGATCTTCAGCGGATTGCCGTCCAGGTCCGCCACCACGCACTCCGGGTGGTCCGTGGCCAGGTTGGGGTCGTTGAAGGCGGTGATCCGGCCGATGACGTAGTACCCGGCGTCCTTCAGCTTCCGCACCGCCGCCTGATAGTCCTCTAAGGTGTTGTAGGCGTCCTCGTAGGCGCTGGGGGAATACTGCTGCATCACCGGGGAGGCATAGCCAATGGCCCCGCCGTCCATCACGTCCACCACAAAGGCGTTGATGCCGCAGCCGTCGGCCACGGCAATGTAGGCCTCCGGATTCCGGATGGCCTCGTTGTTCAGATATAGGGCCTTCACGGTACCGGGCATGACGTTGTTCTCGAACTTGGGCTTTTCATAGGCATCATAGTCCAGCCCCGCCGCGTCGCCGCCGCCGTAGCTGTCGCCCCGGTCGGCGTGGAGCCGGGCCATATCCGCGTCATAGGCCGCGGCGGCCTCCTCCTCCGTCAGCCGGACATACCGGGCGGGGATGCAGCCCCCCTCCGCCTGGTAATAGGCCACGCTGCCGTCCTCCGCCAGTCCCCGGTAGCCGGTAACGGTCAGGGCCTGGCCCCGGAGCACCAGGGGCCCGGTGGGGTTCCCGTCCCCGTCCGTCAGGTTCTGGGCCCGGCGGACATACACCGTCTCAAGCGTCACCACGGCGTTGACGTCACTGGTGAGGTTGGCCCGGTCCAGCCAGCCGAAGCTGCCGTCCTCCCGGGGCACCCGAACCTGGTCCGGGTGGTCATCACTGGCCTCCTCCACCACATAGTTCACCTGACTGCCCCGGATCAGCTGCTCCAGAACGGCGCCCTCCTCATCGTACAGGGGGGCCGTTTCCGACGCCGAGGCGATATAGCCCGCCGCCGTCTCCAGGGGCTTTGCCTGCTGCCGGGTGAAGTGCCACACCAGGGCGGCAATGGTGGCCAGGCACACCAGGGCCAGAACCACGCCGGGCCACTTGGGGCGGCGCTGCTTCCGGCTGCGCCGGGGCCGGGGGGTGTATTCCGGCTCTGCTTCCGGAGCCCAATCGGGGGCCCATTCGCCGGTCTGCTGCTGATTCACGGACATAGGGGAAATACCTCACTTTTTGGAATTTCCCCCATTATACCGTATTTTTCGCCGGATGGCTACACTTTTGTTTCCGTCCCGGCCTGTCCCGCCGAAAAATCGGGACAAAACCCGGCAAAAGCGGGACAAACCGCCGGTGATGCGGACGGAAATGTGAATTTTTTCCCTCCCCTTGCAATTTTGAAAAAATAGGCTATGATATAGGAGAAAGAATATGTCCCGCCCGGCGGGAGAAGAAAAGAAGGTACTGTTATGACAAAAATTGACATCGTGTCCGGTTTCCTGGGCGCAGGGAAGACCACCCTCATCAAGAAGATGGTGAAGGAGGCATATCAGGGCGAGAAGCTGGTGCTCATCGAAAACGAGTTCGGCGAGATCAGCATCGACGGCGGCTTTTTGAAGGACGCGGGGATCCAGATCTCCGAAATGTCCTCGGGCTGCATCTGCTGCTCCCTGGTGGGCGACTTCGGCAAGGCCCTGCGGGAGGTAAAGGAGCAGTTCCAGCCGGACCGCATCCTCATCGAGCCCTCCGGCGTGGGCAAGCTCAGCGACGTCATCGTGGCGGTGGAGAACACCGTGGCGGATATTCCGGATATGAGGCTGAACTCCTTTGTCACCGTGGCCGACGCCGGCAAGGTGAAGGTGTATATGAAGAACTTCGGCGAGTTCTATAACAACCAGATCGAGTCCGCTGGCACCATCATCCTGTCCCGGACCCAGAAGCTGACCCAGGAGAAGCTGGAGGCCGCCGTGGCCCTGCTGCGGGAGAAGAACCCCACCGCCGCCATCCTGACCACCCCCTGGGACCAGCTGGACGGCAAGACCGTTCTGGCTGCCGTGGAAAAGGTGTCTCTGGCCGACGAGCTGCTGGAGAAGATGCGGGCCGAGCACGAGGCCCAGGAGGCTGAGCATCATCACCATCACCATGAGCATGACGAGCATGACGAGGATGCGCATGAGCATCACCATCATCACGATCATGACGAGGACGAGCACGAGCACCATCATCACGACCATGACCATGACCATGACCATGACCACGACGAGCACGAGCATCATCACCATCATCACGGCGAGGGCGAGTGCGACGACCCGGAGTGCGCCTGCCACCACCATCACCACCACGCCGACGAGGTGTTCACCAGCTGGGGTGCGGAGACCCCCAAGCAGTTCACCCAGGCGGATATCGACCGCATTCTGACGGCTCTGGACTCCGGCGAATACGGTGCCATCCTGCGGGCCAAGGGCATCGTACCCGCCGCCGACGGCCAGTGGCTGCACTTTGACTATGTGCCCCAGGAGCACGAGGTGCGCTATGGCGCCGCCGACTACACCGGCCGCCTGTGCGTCATCGGCTCCCAGCTGAAGGAGGACGGCCTGAAGACCCTGTTCGGCCTGTAAGGAGACGCCTATGGACATTCCTGTATATCTCATCACCGGTTTTCTGGACGCCGGAAAAACCGACTTCATCAACGGCATCCTGAAGGACGGCTTCGCCGCCGAGGACCGGACGCTGCTGCTGTGCTGCGAGGAGGGGGAGACGGAGTATGACCCCAAATCCCTGTTCAACGTCTTCACCTACACCGTGGACGACCCCGCCCAGCTGACGCCGGAGTTCTTCAAGAAGCTGGAAAAGCAGTACCGCCCCAAGCAGGTGATCATCGAGTTCAACGGCATGTGGAGCTTCGAGCCCCTGTACCGGGAGGGCCTGCCTGCCAACTGGATCCTGTATCAGATTATGTGCCTGGTGGACGCCACCACCTTTGAGCCGTATCTGCGGAACATGGGCCAGCTGATGATGGAAAAAATTCTCAACGCGGACATGATCATCTTCAACCGCTGCAATGAGGAGCTGCGCAAGGCCCTGCGGGGCCGGAACCTGCGGATGGTGAACCGTCGGGCGGACATCTATCTGGAGAACACCGACGGCACCAGCGAGGACTACGTCACCGAGGACATGGCCCCCTTTGACCTGTCCGGCGGCCACCTGGACGTGCCGGACAACGACTACGGCATCTGGTATGTGGACATGATGGACAACCCTCAGCGCTACGACGGCGTCACCGTGCGGTATAAGGCGCTGATGTGCCACTCCAAGAAGTTCCCGGGGATCCACTGCCCCGGCCGCTTCGCCATGGTGTGCTGCAACAACGACATGCAGTTCCTGGCCCTGGTGTGCAAGGGGGAGGGACTGGAGAAGTTCAAGAACCGCCAGTGGGTGGAGATCCAGGCCACCGTGAAGAAGGAGCAGTGCCAGGCCTACGACGGCGAGGGGCCGGTGCTGTACGTCACCGGCGTGAAGCCCTGCCAGAAGCCGGACCCGGAGAACGTCAGCTTCTGATACGAAGCGTAATATCTGCGCTGAATAATACGAACGGTAAAAGAGGAACGGCTGCGCCGTTCCTCTTTTGCTTGTCAAAAAGTATCCCTGCCGTGACACCACAAGGGAGAAATCGCCCTGTTCCCAGGGTGACGCGGCCCGCTGAGGGCAGCGGACCCTACGGACGGCCTGCCGGCCCCCGTTCCTGTAGGGCGGGGCCCGCGTCTGCCCACCATCGTGCCAGCCGACTGGCAGGCATTGTGTCATGCCCGCCAGTCGGGGCACTTCCTCGAAATCGCCTTGCTTCATCCGCCACCGGCGGCGCTTCGGCGATTTCCCCGGCGGAAAACCGGCTTTGTTTACAAATAATTCAAAGGCTTCCACTTGACAAGGGCGGCAGGGGGTGGTAAACTGCGTTTAGCACTCAGGAAGTTGGAGTGCTAACGGAGAAAACGATATGGAATTGACCGATCGAAAAAGACAGATACTGAAGATCGTGGTGGAGGAATATGTGGCGGCGGCGGAGCCGGTGGGCTCCAAGGCCATCGCCCAGAGAATGCCCGGCAAGATCAGCTCCGCCACCATCCGCAACGAGCTGGCGGACCTGACGGAGATGGGCTATCTGGAACAGCCCCACACCTCCGCCGGACGGGTCCCCTCCGCCAAGGGCTACCGGCTGTATGTCAACGAGCTGATGGAGCGCCGGTCCCTGAGCCGGGAGGAGGAGGAAAAGCTCAACACCTCCCTGGCCGAGAAGCTGGCGGGAACGGACCAGGTCATGGCCCGGGCGGGCCAGATGGTGTCCTCCTTTGTGGGTTATCCGGCCTACACCGTGGCGGACCACAAAACCGCCGCCACCGTGCGGCGCTTCGAGCTGATCCCCGTGGACCAGAGCAGCTTCATCGCCGTGGTGATGCTGTCGGACAGCCAGGTGAAAAGCCAGCTGCTGCCGCTGCAATTGCCGGTGGCCGACGGGGGCCTGCCGGACATGAGCCACCTGCTGAACGCCCATTTCACTGGCATCGGGCCGGAGGACATGAACGGCCGGCTGATGAGCCTGTCGGAGCAGGTGTCCGGCCAGTGGTTCCTGCCGCTGAACCAGGTGGTGGAATATGCCGGACGGCTATTGAAGGAAGCCAACAGCCAGGAGGTCTTTACCGGCGGGGCCAAGGAGTTCCTGCGGTTCCCGGAATACCGGGACGCGGACAAGGCCCACGACCTGATGACCTTTATGGTGGACAATAAAGAACAGCTGCCCGCGCCCACGGAGGGCGGCCCGGTGCAGATCCTCATCGGCCCCGAAAATCTCAACGAGGCCCTGCGGGACAGCAGCGTGGTGGTGGCCAGCTACGATATCGGAGACAATATGCGGGGCCTGGTGGGCGTGGTCGGACCCACCCGGATGGACTACGCCACCGTGGCGGCGCGCCTGAGCTACTTTGCCGAGAGCCTGGGCCGCATGTTCGGGAAGAACCAGCTGCCCCCCAAGGAGGACCAGGAAACATGAGCGAAAACGTCAACAATACCCATCCGGAGAATCAGCCGGAGAATCCGGAAACCCCGGAAACCGAAAATCAGGACACCGCGCCGGAAACGGCGGAGGAGACCTTCACCGTCACCCGGGACCAGATGGAGAAAATGGAACAGCTGGCCAAGATGGTGTCCGATGCCAGCGACAAATATCTGCGGCTGGCAGCGGAGTATGACAACTTCCGCAAGCGCACCGCCAAGGAGAAGGAAAGCCTCTACGGCGACGCCAAGGCCGACACCGTGAAGCCCTTTTTGGAGGTGCTGGACAACCTGGAGCGGGGCCTGGCCCAGTTCGAGGAGGGGGACCCCCACCGCCAGGGCATGGAGATGATCTGCAAGCAGTTCATGACCGTGCTGGAAAAGCTGGGCGTACAGCAGATCGAGGCCCTGGGCCAGCCCTTTGACCCCGCCCGCCACAACGCCGTGATGCATGTGGAGGATGAGTCGGCCGGGGAGAACACCGTGGTGGAGGTATTCCAGCAGGGATACGCCCTGGGCGACAAGGTCCTGCGGTTCGCCATGGTAAAGGTTGCTAATTGAGAGGAGCATGTGCTATGAACGGAAAAAAACTTTATAAAAGCCGGGATAACCGGATGATCTCCGGCGTGTGCGCCGGGATCGCCGAGTATTTCAATATGGACCCCACCATCATCCGTCTGGCCTGGGTGCTGTTCAGCCTGCTGGGCGGCAGCGGCGTGCTGGGCTATATCATCGCCGCCATCGTGATTCCCGAGTATCCGATGGACTGACCCTTGTAAACAAATTTTATTTCATATATTCAGGAGGCAATTATTATGTCTAAAGTTATCGGTATCGACCTTGGCACCACCAATTCCTGCGTAGCCGTCATGGAGGGCGGCGAGGCAGTTGTCATCCCCAACGCAGAGGGTAACCGCACCACCCCGTCCGTGGTGGCCTTCTCCAAGACCGGCGAGCGCATGGTGGGCCAGGTGGCCAAGCGCCAGGCCATCACCAACCCCGACCGCACCATCTCCTCCATCAAGCGCGAGATGGGCTCCGACCACCGGGTCGGCATCGACGGCAAGTCCTACACGCCCCAGGAGATCAGCGCCATGATCCTGCAGAAGCTCAAGAGCGACGCAGAGGCCTATCTGGGCAGCACCGTCACCGAGGCCGTTATCACCGTCCCCGCCTACTTCACCGATGCCCAGCGTCAGGCCACCAAGGACGCCGGCAAGATCGCGGGTCTGGACGTGAAGCGTATCATCAACGAGCCCACCGCCGCGGCCCTGGCCTATGGCGTGGACAAGGAGCAGGCCCAGAAGATCATGGTGTATGACCTGGGCGGCGGCACCTTCGATGTGTCCATTCTGGAGATCGACGACGGCGTCATCGAGGTTCTGGCCACCGCCGGCAACAACCGGCTGGGCGGCGACGACTTCGACCAGTGCATCATGAAGTACCTGGTCAGCGAGTTCAAGCGCACCGAGGGCATCGACCTGTCCGGCGATAAGGTTGCCATGCAGCGCCTGAAGGAGGCCGCCGAGAAGGCCAAGATCGAGCTGTCCGGCGTGACCACCAGCAACATCAACCTCCCCTATATCACCGCCGACGCCACCGGCCCCAAGCACCTGGACGTGACCCTGACCCGGGCCAAGTTCAACGAGCTCACCGGCCATCTGGTGGACGCCACCATGGGCCCCGTGCGCCAGGCCATGTCCGACGCCGGTCTGAAGCCCTCCGACCTGTCCAAGGTCCTGATGGTGGGCGGCTCCAGCCGTATCCCCGCCGTGGTGGAGGCCGTGAAGAACTTCACCGGCAACGAGCCCTTCAAGGGCATCAACCCCGATGAGTGCGTGGCCATGGGCGCGGCCCTGCAGGCCGGCGTGCTGACCGGCGACGTCAAGGGTCTGCTGCTGCTGGACGTGACCCCCCTGTCCCTGGGCATCGAGACCATGGGCGGCGTGTGCACCCGCCTGATCGAGCGCAACACCACCATCCCCGTGAAGAAGAGCCAGATCTTCTCCACCGCCGCCGACAACCAGACCTCCGTGGAGGTCAACGTGCTCCAGGGCGAGCGGGAGATGGCCGCCGCCAACAAGAGCCTGGGACGCTTCCACCTGGACGGCATCGCTCCGGCCCGCCGCGGCGTGCCCCAGATCGAGGTGACCTTCGACATCGACGCCAACGGCATCGTCAACGTGTCCGCCAAGGACCTGGGCACCGGCACCGAGCAGCACATCACCATCACCTCCTCCTCCAACATGAGCAAGGACGACATCGAGAAGGCCGTGAAGGAGGCCGAGCAGTATGCCGCCGAGGACGCCAAGATCAAGGAGAAGGTGGAGGTCCGCAACCAGGCCGACCAGATGGTCTATCAGTCCGAAAAGACCCTCAGCGAGGTGGGCGACAAGCTGCCCGAAAGCGAGAAGGCCCCCATCCAGGCCGGTATCGACAAGCTGAAGGAGACCCTGAAGGGCGAGGACACCGACGCCATCAAGGCCGCCACCGAGGAGCTGACCCAGCTGTTCTACAAGATGAGCGAGAAGCTGTATCAGCAGCAGGCGCCCCAGGGCGACCCCGCCCAGGCCGGTCAGCAGGGCGGCGCCCAGGGTGACCAGGGCGGCCAGTACTACGATGCCGACTACAAGGTCGTGGATGACGACGACAAGAATAAGTAAGTGAAAATATACCACCGGAAAGGGGCAGGGCTTCCTGTCCCTTCCTGTGGTGTTCAGGGATAGAAGACCCAGAGAAGGGAGCGGGCCGTTATGGCAGAGAAACGCGATTATTACGAGGTCCTGGGCGTGGAAAAGGGCGCCAGCGAGGACGAGATCAAAAGAGCATACAAAAAGCTGGCCCGGAAGTATCACCCGGACATGAACCCCGGCGACAAGGAGGCCGAGGAGAAGTTCAAGGAGATCAACGAGGCCAACGAGGTGCTGTCCAATCCCGATAAGCGCCAGAAATATGACCAGTTCGGCTTCGCCGGGGTGGACCCTAACTATGGCGCGGGCCAGGGCGGCGGATACGGGGCAGGCGGCTTCGACTTCGGCGACCTGGGCGACATTTTCGGCAGCTTCTTCGGCGGCGGCTTCGGCGGCGGCCAGCAGCGGCGCAACGGACCCCGCCGGGGCGAGAGCATCCGGGCCAGCGTGTCCGTGGACTTCACGGAGGCGGCCTTCGGCTGCGAGAAATCCGTGACGGTGGACCGCAGCGAGTCCTGCCCCACCTGCAAAGGCAACGGCTGCGCCCATGGCACCACGCCGGAGGTGTGCCCCGACTGCCGCGGCACCGGCACCGTGACCCAGGCCCAGCGGACGCCCTTCGGCGTCATGCAGAGCCAGGGCCCCTGCCAGAAGTGCCGGGGCACCGGCAAGATCATTCACCAGCCCTGCCCCGACTGTCACGGCAGCGGCCGCATCCGCAAGCGCCGGACCATTCAGGTGAACATCCCCGCCGGTATCGACAACGGCCAGACCATCTCCCTGCGGGGCCAGGGCCACGCAGGCTCCAACGGCGGCCCCAGCGGCGACCTGCTGATTACCGTGATGGTGCGGCCCCACGAGATCTTCCGCCGGGAGGGCACCTCCGTGTTCTGCGAGGCCCCCATCACCTTCACCCAGGCGGTGCTGGGCGCGGAGCTGGAGATCCCCACCATCGACGGCCGGGTGAAATACACCATCCCCGAGGGCACCCAGACCGGCACCGTGTTCCGACTGCGGGGCAAGGGCATTCCCGTCCTCAACGGCCGGGGCCGGGGCGACCAGTACGTCACCGTCACCATCGAGACGCCCCGGGACCTGAACCGGGAGCAGAAGGAGGCCCTGAAGAAATTCAGCGAGACCCTGGGCGAAGGCAACTACGAAAAGCACCGCAGCTTTTTCGGGAAGAAGAAGTAAGCCATGTATCTTGCAGACTATCACGTCCATTCCACCTGCTCCCCGGACGGGCACCAGACCATGGCCCAGGCGGCGGAGGCTGCCGTCCGGCAGGGCCTGCGGGAGCTGTGCATCACCGACCATGTGGACACCATCCACTGGGGCACCCTGGCTCCCCGGGACGACTTCGACTGGGAGGAGTCCCGGCGGCAGTTCCATGAGGCCCAGGCGCTGTGGGGGGACCGGATCACCCTGCGGCGGGGGGCGGAGCTGGGAGAGGCCCAGCTGAGCTTCGACCGGGCGGACCGGCTTCTGGCCGGGGAGGAGCTGGACTTTGTCATCGGCTCCGTGCACCTGAGCGGAAAAAAGTTTGCCAACATGGACCTGTACTATATTGAAAAAGGCAGCGAAGCGTATTATGATAGTGTCATCGACAGCTATCTGGACGATGTGCTGGCCCTGGCCCGGTGGGGCCGGTTCCAGGTGCTGGGCCACCTGACCCTGCCCCTGCGGTATATCAACGAGCACCACGGGGAGCACATGACCTTCCGCCGCCACATGGACCGGGTGGAGGAGATCTTCCGCGCCATCATTCCCCAGGGGGTGGGCATCGAGTGCAACACCAACCGGGGAAACGAGCCCCTGCCGGGGGAGGAAATTCTGCGGCTGTACCGCAGTCTGGGCGGCGAGATCATCACCCTGGGCAGCGACGCCCACCGGCCGGAGGACGTGGGCTGCTTCATCCGGCAGCGCCAGGAGCTTCTGCGGACCTGCGGCTTCCGCTATTTCACCACATTTGAACGGGGCCGGCCGCAGTTTCAGGCCCTGTGAACACCTGAGAGGAGAACGAATCATGAAAATTGCCATCGGCTGCGATCACGGCGGCTATCTGCTGAAGCAGGACATTCTCATCTGGATGGAGGAGCACAACATCGATTTTGAGGACGTGGGCTGCTTCTCCACCGAAAGCGTGGACTATCCCATTTACGGCGAGAAGGTGGCCCGGCTGGTGGCCTCCGGCGCATGCGAAAAGGGCATCGTCATCTGCACCACCGGCATCGGCATTTCCATCGCCGCCAACAAGGTCAAGGGCATCCGCTGCGCCCACTGCACGGACTCCCTGTCCGCCGAAATGACCCGCCGCCACAACGACGCCAACGTGCTGGCCCTGGGCGCGGGCATTACCGGCCCCAACCTGGCCAAGCGCATTGTGGAGGTGTTCCTGAACACCGAATTTGAGGGCGGACGCCATGCCCGCCGGGTGGGCCAGCTGGACAGCATCCAGCCCTGAATTTTTCCGTGAACGGAGGTGCGCTCCATGACCACAAAAGGATATCATCGCTACCGGGGAAGAAACACCCGGGGCAAGGTGGCGCTGGTCATCGTGCTGGTGCTGGTGCTGATCGCGGCGGTGGCCTATCTGCTGACCCAGGAGTATGTGGTGTATGATGATGAGGGAAAGGCCCATCTGGAGCTGCCCTGGTTCCGGAAGGAGCCGGAGAAGCCCCAGCCGGACCCCACCCCTGCGCCGGATGATGTGGACATCACCCGGGAGGAGCCGCAGCGGCAGAAGGTGGACGCCATCCACGCCTGGGAGCTGCCCTACGGCTGCCTGGGCAGCGACCCCGGCTATCTGCTGACGGACCGGGAGGCCGTGGCCGTCAACGTGAAGCTGTACGACGGCTCCGTGGCCTATCACACGGCGGTGTCCCTGCCGGAAGGCATTCTCACCGGCGGCAATGCCACCAGCCGGAACCTCCAGACCATTCTGGACAGCGACTGCTACACCGTGGCAAGGCTTGCCTGCTTCTGCGACAACGCCTATGCCGACGCCATGGGGGACCGGGCGGCCCTGTGCACCGCTGAGGGCGTCCCGTACCGGGACGGCTCCGGCCGCCGCTGGCTGGACCCCACCAAGCCGGAGACCCTGCGGTATATCACGGACCTGGCCGAGGAGTGCGCCCGGCTGGGCTTTGATGAAGTTCTGCTGGACTGGTTCCTGTACCCCACCAGCGGCGACCAGACGGCCCTGGACCTGCCCGCCGACAGGACGGCGGTGCTGAAGGACTTTGCCCAGGCTCTGGAAAAGCAGCTGCCGGAGGGCACGGTGCTGTCCGTGGTGCTGCGGGAGACGCCCACGGCGGACAACGGCCTGACGCCGGAGCTGCTGACGGCCTGCTTCGACCGGGTGTATGTCATGCCGGAGGCGGACGCCTCGGCCCTGCCCACAAGCTATGACGCCGCCACCCGGGTGGTGGCCATGACCGCCTACGCCCCCGACAGCGGCAGCTATCTGGTGACCCAGTGAGAAATTGTTTCGACGGGCGAAATAAGTTTCCAAAATGAATAAAAAATCCCCTGAAATGCCGACGAAAATGTGGCTTTCAGGGGGTTTTCATTTGTCCAAGGCTATGGTACAATATCCTTTTGTGAATCGAAATCAAGGAGGGGATAGTCCCATGGAAAGGGAAAACAAGCTGGGCACCATGCCCATTTCCAAGCTCATCATCAACATGTCCCTGCCCATCATCGCGTCTATGCTGGTGCAGGCCCTATACAACATTGTGGACAGCGTGTTCGTGTCCCGGGTGTGTGAGCAGGCGCTGACCGCCGTGTCCCTGGCGTTTCCGGCCCAGAACCTGATGATCGGCCTGGCCACCGGCACCGCCGTGGGCGTCAACGCCCTGATGGGCCGGGCTCTGGGGGCCAAGGACCAGCAGCGGGCCAACGCCGTGGCCATCAACGGCGTATTCCTGGCGGTGGTGGGCTTTGTCATCAGCGCCGTGCTGGCGCTGCTGTTTGCGGGGCCCTTCTTCCGGTCCCAGACCCAAATCGACTACATCATCGACAACGGCATCGACTATCTGCTGATCTGCTGCTGCGGCTCCCTGGGCCTGTTCTGCGAGATCATGTTCGAGCGGCTGCTGCAGGGCACCGGCCGGTCCATCCTGTCCATGTATACCCAGGGACTGGGCGCTATCGTGAATATTGTGCTGGACCCCATCTTCATCTTTGTGTTCGACATGGGCGTTACCGGCGCGGCGGTGGCCACGGTCATCGGACAGTTCTGCGGCTGTATTCTGGCACTGATCTTCAACCTGAAGAAGAACAAGGAGATCCATTTGCAGTTCCGGGGCTTCCGGCCCAATTGGCGGCTGGTGGGCAACATCTACGCCATCGGCCTGCCCAGCGTCATCATGGTGGCCATCGGCTCGGTGATGACCTTCTGCATGAACAAGATCCTCATCGCGTACCACTCCGCCAAGGAGACGGCGGCCACGGCCTTCGGCATCTACTTCAAGCTCAACAGCTTCATCTTCATGCCGGTGTTCGGCCTGAACAACGGCGTGGTGCCCATCGTGGCCTATAACTACGGGGCCCAGAACCGGCTGCGGATGGTGGAGACCATCAAGCGCAGCACCATCTACGCCTCCTGCATCATGGTGCTGGGCGTGATCATCTTCTGGGCCATTCCCGGGCCTCTGCTGAAGATCTTCGACGCCACGGACACCATGCTCCAGGTGGGCGTCCCTGCCCTGCGAATCATCTCCCTGAGCTTCTGCATGGCCGGAGCCTGCATCGCCCTGGGCAGCTCCTTCCAGGCCCTGGGCAAAGCGGTGTACTCCATGACCACCTCCATCATCCGGCAGCTGGTGTTTCTGGTGCCCATCGCCTATGTCCTGGCCCGGTACGGCTATTCCATCGGCAACGATGATCTGGTCTGGTGGAGCTATCCCCTGGCGGAGATCGCCTCCCTGCTGGTGACCCTGGTGTTCTTCCGGCGGCTGTACCGCACCCTCATCGCCCCGCTGCCTGCCAACGGCGGCGCGCCGGTCCACGACGACTCCGACGACGATCCCATCGGCGAATAACCCGAACAGCGCATCCCCCGCCTTGCCGATTGGCAGGGCGGGGGATGGTTTATTTGCCGGGCCGGGCAAAATCAAACCCCCGGAAAGCATCCGCTTTCCGGGGGTTTCTCTGTCATACCTCAACACTATAGATTTTTATTTCTATGGGTTATTTCCTGTTGCTAAGCCCTTCAAGCTCAGGAGGAGTATCCATGTATAACTTATCGCTCCCAATGCTATTCAAAAAGTCTTTAATGATGGTTTCGATATCATATTTTAGCTTTTCAAAGAGTTTTCTTTGCTCCTCTTTATCTGCAAAATAATCGCTATAGTAAAGAGGTAAATTATCCATAAGCTCATATAAATGAATGCAAAGGTACCTATCAATATAGTATCCATTTTTACTTATTACTGCATGCTGATAATTAAGTTCAAGCCTACACGTGCCTTTCTCATCACTTTTTCGATAAATATTCCAGCTTGTTTGATTCGGAGAACAGTGGCTGTACTTGTTTAATCCATGTCTGATATTTTTTCTATAGTCTCCAAGCGGAATGGATTGATCAACCACCTTATCTGCTGTCCACGCTCTTGCTGCTTGGCTTGCCTTGAGTTTGCCATTAAGCCATTTGTTTGCATTTATGTCACTTTGAACTACTGCGAACAAGCAGTCTAAGGCGTTTTCTATTGATCTCGTGAGAGTTACAGCAGCAGAGTGGTAACCAGCAGCATTGATCATTCCAATACTATTCATGGTTCCAAGCAGATGTAATACTATTTGTTCAGCGGCTGACTGCGATGCAATCGATTTATTATTGGGTACTGGATGATTCGCAAAGATTTCCCATATCAATTTAATTGCTTTTTAGACAGGACTGCTTTCTCCGACGATATCAGAAAAAGGAGGTTGCAAGCTATTCATGTTCTCACCTCAATGGCCCGCTTTTTATTATATCACATCTCATAACGGATAGATTTTCGAACCCAGACCTGAAAATCACGATGTGCGAAACGACTCTTCAAGCTTTACTCTGGCTTCCCTGTATCATCAGCCGCATCAAGCTGCAGAATCCTGTGATCCTCCGTCAGCACCTTCATCTGGCTAATAGCAATGGCGTTGAGCTTTGCCAGCCGTTCAGGCTGCGATATTCCTTCATTAATGAACACGGCATTCAAGTTTTCCAAGTTTGACAGGCACACGAGCTGCGATACATTCGCATAGTCCCGGATGTTCCCCTTGAGATCCGGATGGGAATCCCGCCACTGCTTGGCCGTCATGCCGAATAGAGCCATGTTCAAGACATCCGCCTCATTGGCATAGACCAAGGAAATCTGACGAGCGGACAGTTCAGAGGGAATCAGATTTTCCTTGATGGCATCCGTATGAATGCGATAATTGATCTTGGCAAGGTTGCGCTTGATATCCCAGCCAAACTGTTTCATCTCCTCGGTCTTGAGCCGTTCAAACTCTTTGACCAGGTAAAGTTTAAACTCCACGGAGATCCAAGAGGCAAATTCAAATGCGATTTCCTTATGGGCATAGGTTCCGCCATAGCGTCCAGCTTTTGAGACAATGCCAATGGCACCGGTCGCATCCACCCATTTCTGCGGTGTCATCACAAAGCTGTTCAGCCCTGCCTGACTTCTAAACGCATCGAATTCGACACGGTTAAAATCTGGATTGTAGAGTGTTTCCCACACACCGAGAAACTCGATGGTGTTTCTATTGCGAAGCCAGTTTTGAATGATGTACCGTGGATTGTCATTATCCTTGATTTTTGCAATGTCTGTCAAGCTGAGAAAGTCATCACGCTTGAGATCCCACTGCACATTGATCTCTGTTCCGCGAACAATTAGCTTGTCCATCTTCACCGCACCTCCCAGCAGTTAACTCTTTCAAAAGTCCTTGGCAGCCATCCAGCACATCCTGCCAGGTCGCCTCGAAGTCCTCGGTGTACCATGGGTCTGCCACATTGCCGGGATGGGCGGTATGATCCATCAGGAGGGACATCTTGCCGACATAGTCGCCGCCGCAGATACGGTACATATCCCGGAGGTTGGCCTGGTCCATGCCGATCAGGAGATCGTATTCGTCGTAATCCCGATTTGTCAACTGCCGTGCGGCATGGCCTTCGCAGGAGATCCCATGCTCGGCCAGCTTGCGCCGTGCCGGAGGATAGACTGGGTTGCCGATCTCCTCCCGACTGGTAGCCGCTGATTCGATATGAAATTGCGATGCCAGTCCCGCCTTTTTTACCAAGTCCTTCATCACGAACTCGGCCATGGGGCTGCGGCAGATATTTCCATGGCAAACGAATAAGATTTTTGTCATTGCTTCTATATCCCTTCAAAAGCCTCCAAGTCATGATATTTCAAGGCTTTTGTCGCTTCTTTCATTTTTGCTGTCATGCCGGAAACCTACGCATATTCCCGTAACTCTACGCAGATTTTCGGGCAAATGGTGTAGTAATTGGTGTAGTGGCTGCGATTGCTTCAACCTGATTTTCTCTGCGGCTCCGGTGCGGCAAACCCTCTAAAATCAATGATCTTTGCCATCTGCTCGGCTGCGCGGTCATAGCTCGCGCGTGTGTGTAAACATTCAGCGTGACGCCCACATCGGAATGCCCCATGACATACTGCAAGGTCTTGATGTCCATACCAGCGTTCGCCATGTTCGTGCAGAAGGTGTGCCGGAACACATGAGGCGTGATGTGCGGCAGAGGCTTGTCCGGGTGCAGCTTTTGATACTTCTTCATTGCCCAGCGCATTTCATTCTCGATGTGCAGGGCAACCTTCGGACTGTCGTTCTTGTCCAGCAGAAGAAAACCGCTGTACCCGTCGATGATCGTTTCCGTTTTCACGCGCTTGCGGCGGGAGAGAATATTTTGCAGGCTCCGGTAAACCTCGTCCGTCATAGGAATGTAGCGGCAGCCGCACTCGGTTTTGGTTTTCTCCACATAATACTTGCCACCGCGCTCCCGGACAAGCTGATGATCCACCCGGATTTTCCGCCCGGTAAAGTCCAGATCAGCCTTTGTCAACCCGCAAAACTCGCTGACACGCATCCCAGTTCCCAGCAGCACCACAAACTCGTCGTAATACTTGCAGTAGGTCTTGTCCTCCCGGATGAAATCCATCCAAAGCGTCTGCTGTTCCTCTGTCATGGCAATGCGCTTCTGTGAATCATTGGAAACCACATCGACCAATTTGAAGTCAAAGGGATTCCGACGGATTACATCCTCATTGTACGCCATCTGGAAAGCCGGTTTGACAACGCCCCGAACGCTGGTGAGGGTGCTGTATCCCTTTCCGTCCTCGTGCAGCTTCATGATCCATTTCTGCGCGTCCGAAACCTTGATGTCCCGGATGGAACGATAACCGAAATCTTCCTTCTTCACCAGATTCAGCACGAAGTTATAGCTGACTTTGGTATTGTAACGTACGCCCTGCTTGATGCTGATATAGCGTTCCAGCAGTTGAATGACGGTAATTTTGCCAGCCGCATAATCAATGCCATCGTCGAGCTGCTTCTGGATTTCCTTTTCTTTTTCCCGCAGTTCTTTCAGATCGGAGGAATACACTGTCTGCCGTTTGCCGCGAATGTCTGTGTACCGATATTGATAAATCAGGTCTTTTCTCTGGCTCTCTCCTGTCCGCAGGATGCGTCCCTTGTTGTCTTTTCTCTTTTCGGACATTGTCAAACTCCTTTCCGTGATGGAAAGAGCCTTGATATGACACACTTATTGTATCATATCAAGGCTCCGATTTACACCACAAATTTCAAATAGAATACGCCTGCTCGATGAACTGATCGAACAGGCGGCGTTTAATCAGGCGCTTGTTGCCCACCCAGAGGACGAATTTGCACCGGTCCTCGTTGGTGATCTCGCGCAGTTTGTTAATACCAATGCCGGAGTAAGCCGCGGCTTCCTCCAAGCTCAGATTGCTCTTTTCCCAAATCGGGATTTCCTTCATAGGCAGTTTACCCTCCATGCAAAAATAGCCAGACAGGGTGAGGCGGCAACGAAGTCCGGCAACGGACTTCCAAAAACCTCGAAACATACCCGGTCTGACGGTTGATTTACGATTATCCTTTTCTTCTATTTTTCTGTTGTTTTGGTTGTCAAAGGCAGAAAAAGCCTGACAGAGCAGGGATTGCCTCGGCAACCAGCCTGACAACGGAGTAACAACAGGATTTGCAACCAGCCGCACTTTTCAGAACGGCAGCTCCATCTGCTCTGTGATCTCCACAAAGCCGTCCGGGATTTCTGTATTTTGGTTGCCGCTGCCCGTTGCAGTCTTTTCTCGCTCCCAGCCTTTTTGCCTGCCGTACCCGGCAAAGCTGCGAGGATTGGAGAAATACGTCCAGCCGGTCACACACTGGTTCATAATCTCGTTGATCTCGCGGATCTCCCATTGCTTCGGCTCATCAAAAGCATGGTTCAGCGCCTCCTTGTAAAGCTGCTTGGAACAGACGGTATCGCCCGTGTAGCTGTCCAGAAACGCCTGAATCATGCCCGCTTTCGTGTCCTCCGGCATGAAGTCCTTCTGATGTTCCTTGAGATAACGTACCATTTCCGGGCTGAACGTCAGCTTCCAGCCGCCTGCCCGGTAGATGGTCATTGCCTCCGCCCACACCTGCTGCAAGTAGGATCTGGATGCGGCTTCATCCTCCAAAATGTGAACCTCTGCCTGTTCCGGGCAGACCTGCACGGGCAGGAAACGCCGGTTGCCGGAGCGGTCGAGGGGCAGGAAGTCCATTGCGTTTGACGTGCCACCGAATACGCATTGCCGCAATCGGTCTGCCGGATGGGTTTCATACGGGATTTTGTAGACCTCCTTCTGACGGCTCAGAAACGACTTGATTTCCTCAATGCTCTTGGCATTGGCGGTAGCAATCATCTCGGACATTTCAATGATCCAGTGCCCTTGCAGCTTGCGGTACACATTTTCATCGTCCAGCTTCCGCAGATCGTCGGAGAACCACTCGTCCTTTCCTGCCAGCAGACGGAAGAATGTGGACTTTCCCGCGCCCTGACCGCCCACCAGACAGAGCATGACTTCAAATTTGCAGCCGGGATGAAATGCCCGATGAATCGCGCCCAGCAGGAACAGTCGTAATGCTTGAAAGGTGTATTCGTCTGCTTCCGCACCGAGAAAATGGTGCAAACAATAGCGGATGCGCTCCGTGCCATCCCATGTAAGGCTGTTCAGAAAGTCCCTGACAGGGTGATAGCTGTTCTGATGGGCGGCAAGATCGGCGGCATCTATGATTTTCTTCTCACTTGTCAGGTCGTAATTTTCTTCCAGATACAGCCGGATGTACTTCATATCCGTGTCGGTCATGGAGGCGCTGGGGCTTCGGTCGTAGCCGATGGGCTTGACAACGTCGGTGCGGTCGGTCAGCAGATTGTAGGCAATCGCGCCGGAGAGCAGCGGATCGTGCTGAAACACCGTCAGGCAATTCTTGATACTGTTGCGGACACCGCCTTTTTCCGTGGTGTCTAACATGGCTTTGACTTCTTCAACGCTCATCGGCTGTGCCATGCTGCCTGCCTGCATTTTGAGCTGCTGCTTCATCTGCGGCGGCAAGCTCTGCCATTCGCTGCTCAATTTTCCTCACTTCCTCTCCATATTCGATCACAACGGATGCCCGCGCCTGTATATCCCCGCACAGCAGCTCGTCCAGCAGATATTCAACCAGCGAGAGCTTCTGCAATGCCTCCACAAAGCGCGGGTGATAGCCGTTCTCCGGCGTTTGCGGGGCATAATCCTCTTTCCAGCGGCATAACAGCTGGTAATAGTCCAACAGCACACGGGAGCAATAGCGTTCCATGTGCTGATAATTTTGCTCGTCGGTATTCTGTTGTCGTGGCCTATTTGTCTTGCCCGCGCTATCCTCATACGGAATGGCAAAATCCTGTGCCAGCAGAATTGCTGCCTCCTTGCTGCCGATCCCGCGAAGCTGGGAAACGAAGTCGATTACATCCCCGGTAGCCCCGCAGCCAAAGCAGTAATACCGGCGATCCAGCTTCATGCTGGGCGTACTGTCATCGTGGAATGGGCAGCGGCACATTCCGTTTCGCTCCACCCGGATGCCGTATCGCTCCGCAGCCTGCCGGGTGGTCACAGACTGCTTGACGGTTTCAAAAATATTCAATAGGCAATGCCCTCCTTAGCGTTCCATTTCCTGCTTTTTCTGCCGCAGCTCGGTGTTCTGGCGTTCCTGTTCATGCTGCACCTCGTAGATGTTGTAGTGAATTGCCCAGAGCTTTTTCGCGTCGGCATGGAGCGGCGAAAGCTCCGTCTGAATGTCTTTGTATTCCTGCTCCAACTGCTCCCGTTCTCTGCGCCATGCGGTGATGGGCAGCTTGCCATCCTTGAAATACGACTTTAATTTGCGCTCTGCCATGTAGAACGTCCGCAGTTCATCGTCGTGTTCGGATTTGTATTTCTGCCGGGATTTCTCAAATCGGATGGATTTCAGCTTGTCCGCAGCGGGCTTGCCGGACTTGTAGTAGTCCACCATCCGCAGCAGTTCGTCCAGTTCCTTAATACGGGATTGCTTTGCCGATGCCGACTTTTTCAGCGCGTCGATCTTATCCTGCATGGCGTGAAGTGCGTTATCCAGATCGTCCACAGTGTAAAGTTTTTTAGATTGCAGAAAGCTGAACGCCTCGGCGTAACGCTGCAAGTTGGCGTTCTTCGCCTTATTGCTGTACGCACCCTTGTTGCGATTGGCGCAATGCAGCGCCAGCAGATCGTTGAGCATGGGCGGCTGGGGCTTGGCAAGCTCGGCTTTCACGTCCTTCAGCCAGCCGATCAGCGCAGCGATCTTTTCCTTTGCCTCACGCAGCAGCGCGTTGGTTTTCCGAATGAAGCGGTTGAGATCACCTTTGTCGGTGCGGATGCCCTTTGCCTCCATTGCCCGGACGGTGGGACCCTCGTGCTGGGTGGGTATCTGCTCCACACCCTGACGTTCAAAGCTACGGTGGTCGATGCGGCAGTCTAAGCCCTTTTCAGCAAACTTGGCATTGCACATCTCAGCCCATGCCTGCCGCCACTCTTCCAGCGTCTCCGGTTTGCCCCAGTCCGTTGTGGAAACGGCGTTGAACACATAGTTGCCTTCCTCGTCCAGAACGCGCTCTCCATGCTCATCCAGCACATATTCCCGCCGCTGTTTCTTGCCCCACCTGCCGTCCGGCTCAATAGGGCGAATCGGACACATGACGTGAAAATGCGGATTAGAAATGCCGCCGTCCTCCTTGTCCGGCTGATGCACGGCAAAGTCTGCCACCATGCCCCGGCTCACGAAATTGTCCAATAAGAATTGCCTTGCAAGATCGATGTTCTCCTGCATGGAAAACTCATTCTGCAAGGCAATGTCAAAGCTGTAGGCAAGCTGGGCTTTCTTGCCGCGCTCGGCTTTTTCTACCGCATTCCAGAGCGTTTCACGGTCTGCGTACTCTGGCGGCGCATGGGACGGCAGCAGGATCTCAGAGCAGATCACGCCGCCCTTGCGGGTGTAGTCGCTGTCCTCGCCGTAATACGCACTGTGCAGCTTTTCCCCGGCGCGGTAGGCGGCAGCAGCCACGGCAGACTGCCCCGCGCTGCGCTTGATCTGCGTCACATGAAAATGAAATAACGCGATACTCAGTCACCTCCTGCATAGTTGCTGATAGCTTCCGTGAGAAGCCTTTGCACATCCGGCAGAGCAAAGACCTGTTCGGTAAAGGCGTAAAACGCGGTTTCGCTCAAATCCTTCGTCTGCGGTGCAACGCTCTCAATCGCTGCGCCACGGGTGATAAGCCGGTGTGTCCGCTTGCGCCGTTCTCCCTTTTCGTAGTAGGCGGCACGGTTTTCGAGCCGCTGAATCTTGTGCTGTTCCTGTGCAAGCTGCCGCTCCACCTTTTCTTTCTCGGCTTGTAGCTTTTCGATTTCTTTTTCGTGCATAATCTCAACCTCCCGACTGATATAAAAATGGTTAGAAAAAGACCGCCTACGTTTTCGGTAGACGGTCTAACTTACGGTATGGGATTTTCAGACTTTGCGGCGGAAATGGTCTGCACCAGCAGACAGTTTCCGCCGCAAAGTGCGCTGGGATAGCTGCTGTGGCAGCGCAAGGGAGGCACTCCCTTGTACGGAGCAACGCGACGCAAAACAGCCCGGACATTTGGCTGTCCGGGCTGTCTGCCTCGCAGAGCGCACATACTCCCATCAGGAGAGTATAGAAGTGCGCCCTTGTTACCAAGGGATTATTTAGCATCCCAATTCTCTAAGGATGTTTTTGCAATACATGATTTCTGTTTCAGAAAAAAGTGCCGCGTACTCCGGCTTGCATACCGATTCTTCCATTGATAAGTCCAAGCGCCCACAAGACCACAGTGTAGATAGCCCTTCTGATAAATTTCCCGTTTTTTGCGCACTTGCAATCAGCCGCCGTGCGGTTTCGACACCTCCGTATTGCGCTAACATCTGGTTGAACCGTGTAGGGTTATATTTACACTCTTTCTTTGCTTGTATCATTTTTTCACGCAGTTCTTCTTCAAATGTTCTTGTCAATACCTCCATGTGATAACCGCCCCCATTTTATATTTTTCGCTCAAAAACTTTTCCGCAATCCTGGCATAGAAATTTAGTCTTTCCCCTTTTTCCGTTTATTCCGCTGGCTGCACCGATTATCGTGCCAAGAGGGTTAAACAGACTTGTTTGCCGCCGACCTGCGCCAGTGCCTGGGAGAGTTCTTGCAGCTCTTTCACAAGCCCGGGGTCATCGGCGGCACCGGTTTCCAACGCCCGAATGCGCTCCAGTAACAATGCCTTGGCCGTTTGTATACTCTCCTTGTAGGCGGCATCCTTCCGAATGTAAAGCTCCGTCATCTCATCCCGAAAAATTTCGTTCGTCATCTTGGACCGAATCGATGCGATCCCCTTTTGCGTTAGAAACCCCACCTTGGGATCGTCCGACCACGCCATCATGTGTATGTGCGGATGGTGTCCCTCGTCGTGATATGCCGCATACCAACGAAACTTCTCCGGTGGAATACGCATGGCCTCCGCAATGGAGTGGCTCTCCTGCTTCAACAGGTTCTGCCATGTGGCTGCTTTGCTGTATCCCAGGCGCTCCGCATCCTCACGCCGCAGGGAGAAAATGAAGGTCCACACTTTTCCGGCGTGAGTCTCCAGTTCATTCTTTGCCGCCTTGAGATCCGTAACATCCGCCGCACTGAATAGCCCGTGACCGCCGCGCTTTTCCGCCCGGGGCCGGTTGGCGATGTAGGCCATATAGCCGCTCTCGGATTCCAATTCATGCAGATGCGTATCCAATGCAGCAGCAATAAACGCAGACGCCGTACCCCGGTTGGGCGTTTGTAGGTAGTCGCTGTATTCGAACAATTCCTTTGCATCCGGGAAGTCCTTCAGCAGCTTTGTGACGAACTGCATCTGTTTTTTAGTCACCGGCTCGGTGCTTTGAATAATCTCCACGCCGTCCCGCTTGGCAACATACTCCATATATCTTGCCGCACGGCCTCCTTGGATGTACCCGCTTTTCTGTATCAGCCGTGCCATCGATTACTCCTCCCGGTGAAATAGCAACACATCCCTAAAGGAGATGTTGCCATGCGTACCCGCCACCTCCCGGACACTGTTGCTGCGCATTTTGTTGTACTCGTCCCGGGTCATATCTATGTCTCCGCCCAGCAGATGGTTGGTCATGTTGTGCTCCACTACCAGCTTGAACAGCAGCTTGCCCAGCCTGTCGCCAAACACGCCCAGTGTGCCCTCCAGCATCTCCTGTAGCGCACGGGGTAGATACGCACTTGTCCGCTCGGCGTGCAGACGACCGCAATACTGCCGCAACGCCTTCTCCACAAACTCGTTGCGGGTGGGACAATTATCCAGCTTATAGAATGCGTCCACCTCCTGCCACACATCGTCCGACAGCCAGACGGAGTGCCTACTTTTTCCGTTTTTATCCATTGAACTGCACCTCCTTCCATTGAGTGTCAGAGCCTCCCAAAGGCCCTGCAAACACGGGGCAAACAGGCATTTTTACAAGAAATAGCGCCAAAGCATATTCGTCTCCGCATGATCAGCGTCAATTTCAAAGTGCTGCAAACCTCCGTGGCAGTCCGCACTGCGGGCTGCCGTGAGAGCCAATGGCGCAATAAAGCGTCAAAGGCTTTCTCCTGCCCCGCTTTCGGCACACCGAAAAGCGGCCCGAAACCGTCCCAAAACCGCCGAGGCGCTACGGTTACCCTTCCGCACGCCTGCGAGGCCACACAGCGGCCCACAAGGGCGGACACGGGGCATCTCCTGCTCGGCTTCTCAGCCGACATGTATCGGAGACGAAAAAAGAGAGCCGCACCAATTGGCACGACTCTCTAAATAAAATATTCGGTTTTACATTCCCAGTGTCGGTGAGGTGTGCTGCTCCTGCTCCATCAGAAGTTCCAAGCTGTAATCCAAAATCTTCTCCTTGCGCTCGGTCAGTATGGTCAGATAGAATTCACGCTGGATCGGCAGTAGTTTCCGGACATTTTCAAAATAGATATTTTGCGCGAAGATAATCAGCCTGCTCCTGCGTGATGGCATTGCTCCACTGATTGGAGTTGATCGCACTATACAATTCTCCCCACAGACAGTCCATATAAGACACCTTGTCCTTTTCGCCCTGAATATACTCACGAAGCGCTTTATCCAGACTGGCGGGCAGATTCTTTTCCAAATAGGTTCGGTCAGTCGGCTTGCCGCCATGCATTTGTGGTTTCTCCACGGTCAGCGTAATGAGCTGCTCCATCGGGATATCCAGTGTGGAGGACAGCTTCATGAGTGTACCGGCACTGCATCGGGAAAGCGTTGTCTTGCCGGAGCAAATGTCCGCCAGCGTTGCCCAAGGCACACCGCTTTTCTTGGAGAGCTGGTAGCGGGAGAGGTTCTTTTCCCGCAGTAGCTGTTGGATCGTCATATACATCACCGCTCTTATTATATCGGTGTGCCGATAATCAGTCAAGAGAAAACCTTGTAAACCTCTGTCTGCCATGCTTACATCTGCATTTCGGGAGTCTGTGATCCACTCTCCCGAAGCTGCCGGGCGTACTCGTGCAGGTTCATGCCGGTCTGCTGCTGGCAGAACGCCTCCATCTTGCGTGCCAACACCTCCTGCTCAGCGGCGTTGAGGTGATAGCTCCAGTTTTCTTCTGTGCCATCTCCTTTGCAGAGATTCAGCTCCAGTGTATCACAGGGGCGGCCCTTCTCGATGTCGTAGTTGGCATAGATGTTGAGCCAGTCATCGTTCTGATCGGTGCAGACGAATGTACCGAAGGCGGCATCCACATCGAAGTCCGCCTGCAGATAAAAGTTGAGCTTGCCATCCGATTCGATGATCTCCTCACCGAAAGAAAAATTCCGTGCAGAGAGATGTCCCGCCGAGGTGATCTCTTTGCCATTCAGATGATCCAACAGTTTGCACCACTTATCATCGCCAGATGCGAATTGCGACCGGGTGGCGTGATAGACCGCCACCGATACATCACGCATTGCCCAGGTCTGCCAACCATCTATAATGTGAACAGCGGAGAACTCCCGCTTGTCAAAATTCAAATCAAACACGCCGGTGACTTTTCCCGTATTCTCCATGCGCAGATGTATCAGGTGCTGATACTCCTCCGGCGTGATCGGCTGGGCCTGCGAATACAGAGAGATGAATTTGCCGGTGCTGCGCTCCGTGTCTTTTAGATATTTGCGGAGCATCCTTGCGGCACCCAACAGTTCCTCGCCGGGGGTAGTTTTATAATACCACTCCTTCCCGTTTTCCATCACATGGTAGGCCGCATAAGTCCGGGCGGCTTCTTCCGCCTCACGGTTTGCGGCATCCTCGGCATAGATCTCACGGCTGATGCGCTCATACTCACGCTGCGGAAGCTGGTTGCACAGTGCATCCAGCACAGTTTCCAAATGCTCCTGCAGCGTCTCACCCTTGAGGTGCTTTTCAATGGCGTTCTTCCACCTCCGGTCCAGCCACAGGACGATTTCTTCATGCTGTGCCATGCTCATCGCCCTCTTTCTGCTTCGTTACGGATGCTTTTGCAGGCCGCCTGGGTCTGGCCGCAGGAGCAGACTTACTGTCCACATACTCCCGCACCGCTTCCGGGACTTCCGATTCATAGAGCTGCTGCAGCACTTCCTCCATGCGCCGCTGCACGGAAGACCGCTGCTTGCGGAGCACAAACTCCAGCGCATCCAATTTGGCTGCGTCAAATCCGATGGTGATATTCTTACTTTCCAATTTCCGTTCCTCCTTAGTCATACTTGATCCCCGGCACCTCCAGCCAGTGGCTCCAGCCCCGGCCCTGGAGCTTCGTTTTTACCACGCCGTACCGTGTGTCCATGGCCTCTATGACCTCGCCGTTTCCAATGTAGACGCCGATGTGCCCGGACTTCCACACGGCCAGTCCCGGCGTGTCGGGCATTGTCTCAATGCTTCCCTTGCGCCCAGCGTTATAGTACATACCGTCCGCACCCACATCGGGCATACCGTTGCTGCCGTACTGGATCTCCATAGTCACGGTGTTCAGCCAGCCGTACCCCTTGATGAGCCCCACGCAGTCGGTGGTGCGTCTGTTCAGCCAATGGGAACGGATGAAGTCGGCTTCATCCCCTACGCCCTCCGGGTATTGCGAGATCTTATATTGCAGCAGCTCCGGCGTCAGCACCTGCCCAAAAGTGCCCCACACATAGCCCCACCCGGAGTTCCATGCGCTGGCGGCATAGATGGCCAGATCTGCACTGTTCTTTGTGGCAGGGTCTGTAAACATGGATGCTTCCAGTTCCATCGGCGCATTGCCTCCCGGCTCATAGGCTCCGTTGAAGGTACCGCTGCCCGCGCTGCCCATGACCATGGAATAGATCTTCACGGCATTGGAGCGTTCCTCTGCCGTGACCGCACGGCCCAGCCACACGGATAGCTGCGCATAGACTTCTTCCATAGGAAGCGGCACGGCCACCTCATAGGTCTCATCCGTCTCCTCCCGCACCCTTGTCTCCGTTTCATAGAAGCAAGCCACAAACGTCTCTGCATTTGCCTGTGACAGTGCATCCTCTCCAAAGCAGAGGGCAAAGAAAACAGCCTTGACCTGCATCGGGTCAAGACTGTTTCCCTCGGCTTTCTGATTGACCTCGGCCACCGCCGAATCCAGATGGGAGAAGGATCCCCGCATCTGCGTGAGCTGTGCCCGGTATTCTGTCGGGACACTTTCAGACAGCTCCGTCCCATAGAACGCCGCCGATACGACAGCGCCGTTGTGCTCGGCTGTGCCGGAACCTACACAGCACAAGAACGCCACCAATAAAATCACCGGCGACAAAATCGCCGTCAGCACCCACCCGACTGTCCTGCGGCCCTTTTCGCTGGTCAGCACGGCGGTCGCCAAACGAACAAGTTGTGTGCTCATGGTAAGCTACCTCCTCCATCACCGCCCGCCAGCCGAGCCAAACAGCACCGCCTTGTGCGTCGGCGCCTTCACCTCCAGATGGTACCGCTCCATGCCGCACTTATACAGGCACTCGCCACGCCTTGCCCGCTGGATGAGTTCAAACTCCGCCTCGTCCAGCTGCAGCATGTCCATGTAAAATTGCTTACCGATGGAGCCGGGATTGAACAGGAACTGATGGGGCGGGATGGCAAAAAGCGGCTTCGTCATCTCCCGCACACCCTCCTGGTCGAAATCCTCCAAGTTTTGAGAAGCCATTACCAGCGCCGAGTCCCGCTTGCGCACACGCTTCAGGCAGTTGCGGATGTACTCAATGGCCACCGGGTTAGACAGCCACAGGTACAGCTCATCCAGCACCGCTACGGTATTGCCGCCCGTCAGCAACCGGTCCGACATATACGCCAGCACATTGAACAGCAGAGCGTTCCGCAAACTCTTGGCCGCCGTCAGCACACCGCCCACACCAAACACCAAAAAACGGTCGCCGGAGATATTGGTGTGTCCGTTGAAGAACGGTGCATCTGCCCCCACGCACAGGGAATGCAGGCCCAACAGCACCTCCTGCAGCAGCTCTTGCGTGTACAGCGCACCCGGTTTGTATTGGGCCAGCTCCTCTTGCATGAGGTCGTACAGATCAGAAAGAATGGGATAGTCCTCCGGCGCAAGCTGGCGCAGTTCCGTCTCCTCCGTAATGCCCCAACGGGCATACAATTTGGACAGCATGATCTCTATGGTGTCCAGCTGCGGGTCGGAGAAATCTTTGTACGCCCGGAAGAAGTCTTTTAAAAAAGAAATGTGCCGAGCCAGTAGAGTGGACTTGCGAAAGGTCTCCGGGGCTGTCTCGTCGGTGTCCTCATTCCAGCTCCGCACTTCCAGCACATTGATGCGCTTTTCTCCGGCCATCAGGTCGATGAAGCACCCACCTAAGTTTTCGCATAGCTCCTCCAACTCATGCTCGGCATCCAGGGCAATCACCGACTTGCCCGCTTCCAGCAGATTGCAGATCAGTAGCTTAATGAGGTAGCTCTTGCCCTGACCGCTGTTGCCCAAGATAAGGATGTTGGCAGAGGTCTTGTCGCTGTCCCGACGGTCAAAGTCCACCACGATGTTGCTGCCGTACTTGTCTTTTCCAATGTAAAAGCCGTTGGGATCTGTCTTGCCGGAGTAATTGAAGGGATAGAGATTGGCCACGCTGCTGGCGGGCAGTACCCGCTCGAACTCCCGGCCCAGCACATTGTAGCCCACAGGGCTGACGCAGCAGAATCCCTGCTTTTGCCGCAGGAGCAGCTTGTCCACATTCAGCTTGCAGCGCACCAGCTCCGTCAGTACATCCGTCTGGAGCTGACGAAGCCGTTCCTTGCTGTCCGCCGTCATCTCCAAATACACGGCACAGTGGACCAGCGGCTCGTGCTCCCGGTGCATTTTATGCACCAGCTCCGCCACATCCCGCAGATTGCTCTCCGCCGCCACCGCCTGCCGCAGTTTGTTGGGGTCTGAGCCGTCCAGCTTGTTTTTCTTGTTGGCGTTGTCGATGATCCTGTCCTCCTCGTCGGGAGACACCTGCCGGCAGTAAATGCGCAGCGTCACGCCGCTTTTCTCACCCAGCTCCCGCAGGAGCGCCTGGGCCTCGGTGCTGGCCGGATATTCCCGCAGCGCCCACACGCAGCGGTAGGTGCTGCCGAAGATGTAATGATCCACCTCGAATTTCACAACCCCCGGTGCGATGCGGTCCAGATAAGTGCGGAGGAACGCTTCCTGCTGGGAAGGGGCCTTTTTAGAAAATGGATTCTTCATTTTTCCTCCTCACCACATATATAGTTCTATGTGCGGCTCCAGTTCCGGTTCCTGCCCGGTAAACTGTTCCGGCTCCTGAAACATCTGCGTATACCGCTGTATCTGCTCCTCCGTCAGGGAGCAGAAGCCCCCTGCATGGTCATCTCCCACAAAAAAGAAAGGCCCGCAGATGATATCATCTCCCAGCCGTCGGTTGGGCTGCATGCCGTTCAGTTTTCCCTCATCGTTACAGCAGAGAATAACGCCGTCTCCCATAGAGAGGGGCTGGAACAGGCCCTCTACCTCCCGCTGGATGGCCTTCAGGCCCTCCTCCATCTCTTTCGCATACGGAGCTTTTCCCGGCTCCACTTTCAGAATTCGCATTTCAAACCTCCGTTTCCGCTGTCAGCCACTGCGCCCCATCCACAAGATCAAATATCTCGTGGGTGGCGTCCTGCTCAAAATAAATAGCCAGCAGTTCCAGAAGCCGCTGGCCCTCCGCACGCTGTACGGTAAATCCGCAGTCCCGGAACTGCTGCTCCAGGGGCGCATAGTTCATGGTCCCGTCCGTTTTTCTGCGCCGCAGCACGAAGCAGAACTCACGGGAGGAGGCCATGGTGGCCTGGACGCTGTCCAGATGCTGGCGATCCTGCACCAGCAGCCCACGGATGGCGGGCATGTCTTCCGCCTCCAGCCGCTGCCGGTAGAACTGGCGGTTATCCTGAAAGGACTCCTTGGAGTCCAGGGCCAGCAGCTCCAGCTCCGCCATACCCTTCAGCACGCCCAGCAGCTCCTGCACCTTTGCCCGAACGCCCTGTTCGGGCAGGACATTCAGATTGCTGGGATGAACGAAGTAGAAGGCCAGCTCTCCGTCCGCCGTTACAACGCTGCCGTTTTTAATATCATCGATGCCGATGAGCTGCCGGGTAGATTTTTTCCTGCTCATGCCGATTCCCTCCACACATAATATTGTTGTCCGAAAAAGAAAAACGCCGCAGCATAGCGCAGGAAGTCCAGCATGCTGATCCCTCCGTGCCGAATGCAGAGAAAGGCCAGCGCCGCTGTAATGACCAAGAGGATCATGCTGCCGGTCTGGGTCAGCGCCAGCACCGACAGCAAAAGCCCTGTCCCGATCCACGCCACATCCCGCAGCGTCCACAGCCACAGCATAGGCCGGGCCGTTAAATTTTCAGGGTATAGATACATAGTTTTCCTCCCAAAAGTGAAGCCGCAGGTGTGCGCCTGCGACTTCTGTGTGTTTTATTCTTCGTTCCCGGCATCATTCAGCTCGCGCTCAATGAGACCCAGAATGAAATCCTTCTGCTTCAGGCCGTTCCTGGCCAGATAGTCCTTCAGCCGGTCGAACAGTTCCTCCGGTACCTGGAATGCAATGGTGCGATTGTTGGCGTTCATAGTTCGTGCTCCTCCTTCAAAATGTTCTCTGAGTATGTCCGTGATGTAGTCGGCCAGGGTCTGGCCCCGCTGCTCCTGCTCCGTCCGAAGCCGCTGGTGCAGCGACAGCGGGATGGGTGCGCAGAGGTTCTTCTTTTCTTCCATAGTCTGCTCCTTTCCGCCTCTCCCGAGGCAAGCAAAGCATAGCCCAACTGCGGCGCATAAGCTATTGACAAGTCTAACGAGAATAGAAGCGCAAAGGCAGCATACCGGACAAGTCTAACGAATATTTTCGCTCATCTGGACCGCCTGTACCAAACAGTGCATCACGAAGTCCACACAAGGGATGGCCACACTGTTGCCCAAGGCCTTATACCTTGCGCTGTCGGATGCACCGGGGATGTCCGTCCACCCGTCCGGGAAGCCCTGCAATCTCTCACATTCCAATGGAGTCAGGCGGCGAATGAGATGGGCATGGACATCTGCCTTTTGGCAAACGAGATCGACGGCATCTTTGCACTGTCGTGCGCTCTGTGTGCTGACCACATCATTTTCCCTGAAGTCATCCACACGCTGGCGGCTGTAGACCGCATGGTGATCTAATCCCGAGGATTGAGTTATCCCGAGGAAGTCAGATGGGCCATCGGCTTTTTGTTGCGAGATAGTGTTTTTGCTGCTGTAATTCATGTTAAAACCTCCGGATAATAAATTTGCGGCGACCAGCTATGATCTGGTCGCCGCATTGTGAACACGATTAAAATGTGGTAAAATCAAGCCAAACCATAAAGGCGCTTTATCAACTCCTCATCGTTTGCCCATATTGGTTCAATAGTATCTCCCTCTGTGACCTTGGATACCTTTTGAATTGCCTGCCGCTTCATCTCAGTATCGGCCCATGCATAGATCCGGGTTGTGTTGACGTCGGCATGCCCAAGGAACTCCGAGAGGAGGACAAGCGGCATCCCGGCACGATACAGATGCATGGCACGGGAATGCCTAAGTTGGTGTGGATGTACTCGTTCTGGCACTTCAGGACAAGCCCGCCTTGCCATTTCACCATATTTTTTCATAAAGAGATTAACGGCATCGGTGGACATTCTGCTTTTGCGACCATGATGCGTTGTAAAGAAAAGATAGTCATCACTCTGCCTTTGCTCGGTCGGATGTGCTTTATCCAGATAAGTTTTGAGCAATTCAACCACAGAGGGGGAGATTGGAACTATTCGCAGTTTATTTCCCTTTCCAGTAAGGCAGATTGTTGCATGAGTCTTTCGAATGCTCAAATCATGAATTTTTGCATCCACCAGTTCCTGGCAACGTGCTGCGGTGTCGTACATCAACCGCATAAAGCAGAAGTCACGGTATCCATTCGTCTTGAAGCGGTTGGGCTGCTCAAAAAGAGTTTCCAATGCAGGAGCCGTCAGAAACTCCACGACTTTTCCCGGAGTTTTCCGAACAGAAATATTGCCGACTTCGACCTGCATATAGATTTTGCCGGAATCTAATATCCCTGCATATTTTGTGAAAGAACGAATTGCCATCAAACGCAGATTTACCGTTGCTGGAGAACATCCTCTGGATTTTGAGAGCCATTCGAGAAAACCGGTTATATTTGAGTAAGTGATGTCCTCGAACCCAATACTGGCATATTCAAGCCCCAGTTCCGTTTTAAAATAAAGGAGAAGAAGATTTATTGCCTCTCGATACGATTTCTGAGTATTTAAGCTATAGCCTCTATGCTTGATCAAGTAGATGTCAAGGAAGTCCCTTACCGTTTTATAGAATTTCTCGTCTTTCAGTCGCATAAATCTGCCTCCATTTCAAGGGAACTATCAAGACGCAGTTCTGGCAAGTCGGTATAAAGCGTTGGAAGAAGATGAATATAATATGCCGTGCTCTCGAGATTTGAATGGCCCATATACTCGCTCAAATACGCAAGGCAGGCATTTATATCTTTTCCTTCCTTTACCCACTGGTACAGCCGATGTGTTGCAAATGTATGCCGCAGGTCATAAAGTCTGGGCCGGATCTCACCGTATCCGGATATGCCTGCCGTCTGAAGGAACCTTCTGAATGTCGGAATAATCCACTCCATTGAGTACATTCCGTCACCTCGGACACTTGGACTCTGGAAGAAATATTTGCGGTGAGGGTATATCTTCTCTACGCGCAGGTCATAATTCCTGCACAGTTCAAGCATATCTTCGGACAAGACAACGATTCTGTCTTTATGTCCTTTCGATTCAAGGATATTCACCGTCCCATCAAACAGGTTGACATCCTCTCTTCGGAGCCGTCTGGCTTCTACGGGTCTGAGACCGCAACAGTAGATCAAGCGAAATATTACAGATACCACCAGATGCTTTGTGGGTGCTCTAAGGCTGGGCTGCAGAGAATCTATTTCCTTGAACAACTTGGGCAAATCTTCCTTTGAATAAATGTAGGGGATATGGCGTCCGCTTTTCTTCGTGAGTTGAAGTGGTAAAAGATAAGCCTGTTCTCCTACACTATTCATGTATTTAGCGAGCTCCCGAATCACAGATACCCTATTCAATCTGGACAGATTTTTCTCGGTCTTGAACTGTTCAGCCCATTTCATGGCTAACTCCGCAGTCAAGCAGGTCTCGTTCGGAAATTGCTCACGGCAGAATTCATCAAAAGTTCGAAGAATGCACGCACTTCCGTGGTAGTCATAGCCGAGGGCTTGTTTCTTTTCAATCAAGCCGCAAATATAGGGTGCAAATGCCCCGGTGAATGCAGATCTCATAACAAAGCCTCCTGGACAACCTCAATACCGTCAAGTCCGAGTGCACACATTGCGAGCTTGTCCCGGCTGATCCGCATATATGCTTTCATGGAGCCAATCTGCGTATGCCCTAAGATTTCTTTCACTGTATCGATCGGTACTTCTTGGTTTATCATGGAACTGGCAACATACCTTCTGAAACTGTGAAAGCCTTTTCCATCGCCCGGAGTATACTCAACATCTGAGAGTTTCATATATTTTCTGAGCCGGTCTCCCGCAGCAGTCGAAGTCATGAAGTCAAAAGGAATACGGGAACGCACAAAGAGAGCTGGGGACTGCGTTTTGGGCCGCTCGTGAAGAATATAGTTCGCAATGGCGTTTCCTACCGATGCTTCGAGAGGAAGGTGCAGTTCCACTCCGGTTTTGTTCTGTACGAAGCGTATTTCATGATGAATCCAGTCAATGTCCGAGAGCGTTAAGCGAACAATGTCCCCAGCTCTCAGTCCCAAACTGGCGGCAACAGCAAACATCGCAGTATCGCGGAGCGATAAGGACGGATTTTTTGCCGCTGCATCCACGACGGTGTGAACCTCTTTTGCGGAAAAGGCAGGCCGCAGTTTCTTTCGGGGCGCGGGACGAGTAGTCAATGCGGCGCTGAAATCGCAGCAGTTTTGTATGGACACCAAGTATGCGCTCAGATGTTTCAATGTGTTGCACACTCTGTCCATGCTCGATTTTCGTTGAGATGCGATGAACAGCAGAAAAGCGTTGACATTTACTAAATTAATATCTTGGCAAGTATGGCAACCGCTGGCATCGAGGTATGCAAAGAATTTGCGGCAGACATTCTCCTCGTCCCGTAAGCTCTCAAATCCAATGGCCCGCGTATTCGCTTCATGTTGACAGAATCTACGCAGGAGTTCGTGATAGTACGGAGCTAAGGAAATTTTCGGATCAGGTCTAACACGTTTCCAGACTATTTTTCCGGTTTGAACATACTCCTCGAAGAGAATGGATGCCTTTCTGACTTTTGCCCAGATCCGGTCGGCTACCAAACCATTTTCATGATCCAAGTGAAAACGATTCACAATTTCATTTGTAAATGCAGCACTATAAAATATCACCCCCTCGGAACGGTAGACCTTTATGATTGGCCACATCCCTTCGTAGTAGTAGTTTCGTATGCTGAACTTACCAAGCCCCAGAGCCCGTAATGCATCCAGCACTTTTGTGCATAGAACATCAAACACAATTTCATCGGACATAAAAACACCTCTGAATGCAGTTAGTCGACTTTCGCCGCCAACTACATTATAGAGGTGTTTTTATATTTTTTCTTATCTGGAGGTTATTTATGAACAACACACAAAAAGTATTGAAAAACCAGCACATTTGCGAACAGGCCACGCCTAATCTCGGGATAACTCAATCCTCGGGATTAGATCACTTATCTGGATATCCAGATAAGTGATCTGTGGCAGTCAGGGTATAGGCGATGTCCTGCTGGTATCCGATGCCGTTCCCACCATTTGGCGGCTGGCGGTCTATGGCATTTCCCGTAATGCAGATCACAGGTTCCTGCTCCACCAGCGGTACATTATTGCCGCCCGTCCCATAGCGGGCCGACATGGTGGGCGCTACCTCCTCCATCTGCCGGTAGCGGCTGTCAATGCCGTGGTTTTCATACACCAACGGCTGATGGCCGTGCTCCTGCGCCCGCAGTGTACCTGTCATACCCTCGGAAATTTCCATGACCTGACCGCCTTGATCGTTGATGCACAGCACAGACGGCATACTGTTGCCGCTGGCGCTTGCCTTCAGTGTTGGGGCAACACTTTCGTGGTATCCGATGCTCCCGGCACTGGCTCCGGCACCTGCAGAAAAACCGGCGACAAATGTCTGCTGTTTCATTCCTGGCTGCGCATTTAGAGCGCCCGCCACATCATGTAAGTCACGGACCTCATCTCTTTGGTTGGCCGCAAAGGCTATAACGCCATTCCTGCCGGTGGACATCCCACAGTTCACGCCCAAGGTCGCCGCCACATCACCGGTCAAGTCTCCGTTGTAGCCGTCAAAGCCCTCGTCCCGCTGGTTGATGTGATAGGCATCTACATCCGTGACCTGGCCGTCCGGGAGCGCAAGACCCGCCTGGATCTTCAGCGCCCGTTCCAGCTTCTTTGGCAGCGCTTTGCCCCGTTCAAACGCCCGGCGCAGTATCCCCAAACAAGCCCTCGGCGTCAAATAATACTTTGTCGGCGGTGCGCCCTGCAAAATCCGCGATAAGGAAGATTCTCTTGCGTCTCTGGGGGACACCCCAGTATTGAGCGTCCAGGCACCGCCAGCATAGGGAGAAATCAGTTCCCAGTAGGATTCGCCCAGCAGGTTGCCATGCCCAGGGGTAAGGTCCAGGGACATGAACGGTACCGCACTTAATTCGGACGATCTCTTCCAGGACGATGCGGAAGTCCTCGCCTTTCCGCTCTCCGCTGGAGAAGGCTCCCGGCACATTTTCCCATACCATAAATCGGGGCCGAATATGGATACCTGCCCGGCCTCGTGATCTGTCTGCATCTCTCATCTCCTTTACGATGCGGATCTGTTCCATGATGAGACCGGAGCGCTCTCCGGCCAGCCCGGCCCTGGCTCCGGCTACGGACAGATCCTGGTTATTCCGAATTCGGAATAATCAGGATTATGCCGAAGAAATAGTTATTCCGAAGTTGCTGCATCAAGTCCCATGAATTCGGAACTTTCCACAAAAACTTCGGAATAACAAAACTATACGGTCAAGCAGCATCCGTGCTCAAATCAAGTCAACCCAGACAGTTTCAAGATCATCTCCTCGTTATCAGCCCAGATTTCATCGGGTGCGGGCTTGGCCTTGCGGACAGCATCGGCCTTTTGAATCGCAGCCCGCTTCATCTCGGTGTCCGCATGGGCGTAGATCATCGTAGTTTCAACCTGTGCATGGCCAAGATACTGCGAAAGCAGCACCATGGGCATTCCAGACTGGTATAAGTGCATTGCCCGTGTGTGCCGCATCATATGCGGGTGGATGTGTTCCGGGACTTCCGGGCAAACAAGCTTCGCCATGCTTCCGTATTTTATAAAGAACGCAGATACCGTATCGGGAGACATTTTTTGCTGTGTCCCATGAATCACAGTGAAGAAAAGTGGTGCTTCACTGTGGTAATCTGCGGTCGGATGAAACTTGCGCAGATATTGCTTGCAATGCTGAACCGTCTTGCTGAGCAGTGGGACTGTGCGGATTTTGCGCCCTTTTCCGTGCAGATACGCAATCGGGTGTTTTGCGTCAAGGCGCAGATCACAAACTTTCATATCGAGAAGCTCACTGCACCGGGCTGCGGTATCGTACATGAGGATCATGAATACCAGATTCCGCAAATCTTTGGGCTTGGATGGATCAGGCTGCTGAAGCAGTGCAGTCAATGACGGTTCGGTCAGAAATTCAACGATCCGCCCATGAGACTCCTTGGAGGGGATGTTGCAGGCGGAAAGGTACAGTGCCGTTTGTGTGCAATCAATCTGTCCAGCAAAATCCAGAAAAGACCGCAGTGCCATCAAGCGCTGGTTGCGGGTAGAGGCACTGCATCTCCGCGCATTTTCCAACCAGGCCAGGAAACCGAGAATGGCGTCCCGGTCAATGCGGGAGAAAGTCAATTCGGTGGCTCCAATTCCCATCTCATCTCTCATATAAGCTACAAAAAGATTGAGCGTCTGTCTGTAGGAGAGAATCGTATTCTCACTGAGGCAGCGCTGCTTGGGCAGATAGTCCAAAAGGAAACGCCGAACCACATCAAAAAAATCATTCATCGGCCCTTACCTCCGGCAAGAACGCTTCAGCAGAAGAAAACGCGAATCCGGACATCTCCTCCAGCAAACCGGGGACCAGATGGATGTAGTAGTAAGTGTCCGAGAGCTGTGCGTGGCCCATGTATGCACTCAGATAGGGCAGCATGGCGTTCAGGTCTTTGCCCTCACGCATCCAGCGATACAGCCTGTGGGTAGCGAAAGTATGACGAAAATCATAAAGACGTGGGGAACGGCGGCCAGTTCCTGTAATGGCGGCTTTCTTCAAAACCTGGCGGAACGTCTTCTCCAGCCCCCTCTTTCCGTAAAAGCCGCCCTCAGAGTTGGGGAAGAACGGCTCACGTTCTGGCATAACGGAGGCTACGATGGCGCTGCAATCTGAGAGCATCTGCGTCACATCTTCTGCCATCATAACAATGCGGCTCCTGTGCTGCTTGCTCTCCATAATGTTCAGCCGCCCAATTTCCAAATCTACATCGCTTACTCGAAGCTTTCTGGCCTCAGCCGGACGCAGACCGCAGCAATACATCAGCTTTACCATAGCCGGGATCACATATTGCCGTACCGGGAAACCGCCTCTCGGTTTCAAATGGTCGAAAACATCCCAAATTGTCAGGATGTCGTCCTCGGTATAGATGTACGGAGCGTAAGGAGCATCTTTCCTGGCAATATCCGGCGGCAGAACGTAGGCGGCCTCACCGTTGCGATTCAGGTATCTGGCAAACTCGCGCACCGGCATCATGCGGTTGCGGAAGGTATTGTTGCCCTCTGTATTCTTTTTCGTAGCCCAAGCCAGGCAAAGCTCCTCGGTCAGAAAGTTTTCTTCAGGAAAATGCGTCATGCAAAAGCGGTCAAAGTCCCGCAGGAGGCGAGAGGATTCCAGATAACCAAACCCCAATGCGTTTTTCTGCGCGATAAAGTCCTCGATTCGGGCAGCAAAGCAGCTCTCAAAGGTGTACGTCATTTCAGCCCCCCGCCTTTCTGTGGGAGAGCAGGGGCAACGCACACTGCTTCAGTCCTTGCTCATCAATAGACAGATACAGCTTCATAGAGTCCATATCCCTGTGGCCGAGAAGCTGCTGGATCAGTTCAAAGGATACCTCATTCTGGAGCAGTCTTGTCCCAAATGTCCGGCGAAGCGCGTGAAAGGCACGACGTTTCGCCGGAATTCCTGCCAGCTTCATGTGCTTGGAAACAACCCCGCTGGCAGAACGCGCGTCAAGCGGGCGGATCACTCCCGTATGGCACAGGAAGATATTCGGAAGCGCGGAATCCGGGCGGCCATTGAGAATATAATCCGCAATCGCGTTCGCGCTTTCTACTTCCAGTGGAAGGGACAGCGGCTCACCAGTTTTGTGTTGAACCAGACGAATTTCCCTCGCCCTCCAATCAATGCTACCCAGTTCCAGCCGAACAACGTCACAGGCCCTCAAACCGCTCTGCGCAGCCAGTACCATCATGGCATAATCCCGTTTCCCAATGGCCGTAGTCCTGTCCGGATGTTCCAGCAGATATTCCAGTTCATCCTCAGTAAAGCCCTCATGGAACATTTTTCGGGTTGCCATAAGTTCCGGCAGAGACTGACTCAGGTCAGTGATTGTCAAGTTACGTTCAAATAAAAATCTCAGAAACAGCCGCACAGAAAAAATTGCTGAACCAAGTCCACCGGCGTAATGCGCTGCAAAACTGGTAACACACCCATTTACATTTATCAGAGTGAAATCCGCCAAAGAGCGGAACCCATGATCCTCCATTTCAAACAAGAACCGACGTATAGCGCTCCTGGCGACATTGCGTGTAGTCTCAGCCATGCTTTCGCTTTGTTTGGTGTGTGTACAAAATTCTCTTAAAAGTGAGTTGAACGGCTCAACAAGTTCCCGTTGCCCCCAGTTTGGAACCTTCGCCAAAGTAATATGACCTGTCTGGTGCATCTCCTGTATCCAATACGCAGCCTTGCGCAAGTTTTGATATGAGCCTCTGCCAATTTGCCCGTACTCATATTGAATCCGTTTCTCTGCAACGATCTGATCCAAAATTTCTCCCGAAAATCGATCTGTCCCAGATTCATAGTGTCGATTCAAGATGATCGCCAGACCTTCGTTCCTGTAATGGCCAACTGTTGCGTCAGTAAGGCCAAGTTCCAACATCGCGCTGTTGGTTCTCCAGACCAGCGCGTAAATGTTATCCAAATCCGCAAGCTGCTCTGGAGTTGGTGTGTCCTTCCAGATGCTTTGTCGTGGTCGCCGCAATGCAGGCATCCAAGGGGACAACGGCGGCAGATCCACTGAGCCTTTTTCTGCACAATGTTTTAAGAGTTCGCATCCCCTGCGGAGCAGTCTCCACTTCCAGACCGAAAATGCCCCTTGATCAAAAAATTCACGCTGTTCAAGTAAAAATGCATCTAACATTTCAGGGGCTGCGCAAAGAATACCTTTTGCTTGAAAGTGGCGGATGACGCAGCCAATGCCGGTGTGGGTATATGCGTGCAGACTTTTGCCGCTTATACCTTGGTCAGATAAAAGTTCCAATATTTGCGTAGCGGTTGCAACCAAATCAATCGTTTCCATAGTCCTCCTCCTGTATCTTTGGTGGCAGGCTGTGTTGCCTGCGCTCTCATTATACAGGTTTGGCGGACGCTTTTGTTATTCCGATGTTTTTGTGGAAAGTCCAGGATTTATGGGACTTGATGCAGCAACTTCGGAATAACTATTTCTTCGGCATAATCCTGACACGGGCTGCCGCCGCAGATGATGTCCACCGGCGGCAGCATGGCCCCATCCAGCTTCGTAATATCTCCATAATGCAGCATCCCCGGCAGCCGCTGCTGCGTGACTCGAATGGGGAAAGGCTCGATCTCACTGGCCCATAGGGGGATGACACCGTTGTGTATAGCCGCCAGCGGAAAGCCGCCAATGCCGTCAAACAGGCTGCCCATAGTAATGCACCTCATTTGGCCGCCACCGTCCGGGCAATATTGACGGCGCTCTGAGCTGTGTAAACCGCCGAGGTAAGATTGGCCTTCGTAGTGGTGTCCAGCCCAAAGGCCCCGGCGATGCGGGGAATTTCCCCGGCAGAGAGCATGAGTCCCAAGCCCAGCAGGGCGTGGTCTTTGAATACCATCAGCCCGGCCACAAGGATGGTGGCCTGCAAGAACGCCGTGAGGCACAGGCCGATGACCTGCTTGCACCACTGGATAAATCCGTCTCCATACCCCCTGGGCACAGAGAACATATACAGGCTCCCCACGGCAATCTGGATCAGCAAAATACCGCCGCGCTTCAGATTGCTGAAAAACACCTTAATGACCGCATAGGCCATGAGGATAAGACAGAAAAGAACCATAAGCCCGCTGGTCTCCCGCCCAAAGCCCCGCAGGGGATAGGTGGACTCCGTCAGACTTTCCAGGTTTTCAAGATCTGCCAGCGCCGCCTTTGCCGCATCCCCGATGCTGGTGGACCCAAAGCCGGTGATGCCCGCCGTCAAGGTGCCCTGCAAGGAAATTGCCAAAGAATAGAGCCGCACCGGCACCTGGGTAAAAAGAGAGACGGCCAGAAAGCCCTTGAGGACATTCAGCACCGTCTCTTTCACATTGCCCCGCCCAGCGGAATATTCGATGCCGCATTCAAACACAGCCACCACCAGTCCCGTGGCAAACAGGGCCCAGCCCAAATAGGAGAAAAACAGCACCACGCTCTGCACCCAGTTCATCTCGAAGAGCTCTGCGCCCATACTGCCCATCTCGGAAAAGAAATTTCCAAGGAAACCAACCACTTGACTGTAAAACCAGTCCACGATCTGCCCCAGTATTTTGTCCGCTACAAAGTCCCATATAAACAATAAATCACCTCCGAAAATAGAAAAACTGGGTAATCTTCATTGATTGAAAATTACTCAGATATAGGGGCGTGCAACTACAAAGCCAACTTTGAATGATTGCGCTTTGTGCAACAACACAAAGCGATTTGCATTTTTTGCTGTAATTTCTGATACGGTTTTGGCGCACTTCAAATTCATCTTTTTGTCAGCAAGCTTTGCTTTCATGCTCTAATTTTATTTGCTTTGTTCACCTTGGCAAATCGCAACTCTGTATGATATACTTTTAAGAGATATATGTATGAGTTGTTCTCCGCTGGTAAAGAACAGGGAGGGAAACTAAAAACGCAAAGCCCCGAAGCCCAAATGAAAGGAAGAACTTATGGACAAAATAGTTCCTGCGTTTGAAACCACATTGTTGGATTCTACCCTGAGTGATGCTTGCATCGATATGGCTGAATTAGGCATTGACAGTCTTTTAGACGATGGCGTTTTCAAAAGCATCCCCATCGTTAGCGTTTTAGTCGGCATAGGTAAGACGGCCCAAAATTTGCATGACAGAAATCTCTTAAAGCAAACCATTAAATTCATCAATACCTTCAATGAAAAATCCATAACTCCCGATAAACTCCAAAAATATAAGAAACATCTTCGCAATAATCCTAAATTTGCAGAGGAAGAACTTGGACGTGTGTTAATAGTTTTAAATTCAAATGTTGATTTAAAAAAATCTGAGATATTAGCACGTTTTTTTAGAGCATATGTGGAAGAGCAAATAGATTGGGATACTTTCTGTGAACTTGCCGACGTGACCTCCCGTATGTTTGTTTCCGATATTAAACTATTATTTGCTGTTTATAACAAACAAATCTCTAATACTCCGCAATGTCGGGGTTATCAAGCTGAAAGACTAATAGCTTTAGGGCTCCTAAGTTCTTCAGTGAAATCTATGACAATGTCAAGCATAAGTGGAGGCAGTACACAACGATATGTCCAGACAAATGAACTTGGGAACAGATTTTGCGTATTAAGCAAATAGGCTCAAATCAAAAAGGCGTTGCCGACTGCAAAAAGTCAGCAGTGCCTTTTTGGCATCTAAGATAGGCGTGTGCTGTAGATGAAAAAGCCCTCCGCTGATTCAGCAGAGGGCTTCTGTCTATATTCGTTTTTTTGGTCACAGTTTTATTTTGTTTCCAACGCCCTTGGCCTTTCACGGAGTGAGCAACCATTGATAATCCTGCCGCCCATCGATCACATACTCCACATAGACCACCTGATCTTTTACTTGATACAGCAAAATGTGGTATTTGTCAAAGATGAGCTTGCGATACTTCTCGACCGTAAAAACCTCGGAACGCAGCACAGAATTGCGAAACGGAAATCGTTCCAAAGAGACTGCCGCCTGACGAAAATCGGAAACCAGTTTGTGCGCCAATTTTTCATCCAGCCTTGCGGCAAATGCCGCATGCTCCACCAACTGCTGGGCGGCCCGCTTCGAGACGACTACTCGATACGATTCATGCTCCGGCATGGCGTACCTCCTGGATCGCCACCTCCATCATGGCGGCCACCTCATCTACGGAATGATCCACAGCGCCGTGCAGGCGATCTTCCTCCACGGCAAGCAATTCTTCCCGCAGCTTCAGCATCTTTTCCCGATGGGTAAACGCCTCGATGTCCATGACTACCAGATCGCCCTCGCCGTTTTTGGTCAGATAAACGGGTTCGCCGGTCGTCTTACACAGCTCCGCAATATCATTATAGTTTTGCCGAATGGCGGCACTTGGCTTGATATACATATTCGCTCTCCTTATATAGCAGCTTTATAACTATATTATACCATTAAACTGCTATTATGCAAGAGGAATATTGACTTGCGCCGTTATACCCCGATGATCCCCCAAATATACAGCGGCGCCGTCAGCGTAAAGACCAGGCATGCAAACAGAATGGCCGGAGCCGTCCATTCAAATTGCCCTGTTTTCCGATAGTCAAAATACGCCGTCCCTAGCTTCACGAAGAAGAAAATAGCCAGAATCATGTCAATAGCGGGAAAAACCACCTTGTTGACCACCGACTTGATCTGCCCGGACGCTGCCGTCCAGGTGCTCTCCACTGCGCCCGCCACATCGCCGCTGCCTGCGGCAAAAGCCGCCACAGACAGCAGGCAGCACAGCAGCGCCGTGATACTCAGAATGAGCATGATACGCTTTGCAGTTCTCATTTTGCGTCCTCCTTACAGTGTCATTTCATTCATGCCGTGCTGCAGCTCGGCCAATTTCTCCGCTGCCCAGTCGGGGATACACTCGTCACGGATAATGCCCACGAACTCGGAGCGGTTCCATCTCGTGGTCTCGCCGTCTCCCAAACAGGTGCAGAGTACCGAGCGTCCACGGGCGTGAGGCCGACAGCCAAAGCCGCTCAAGGCCAGCCACAGCTGATTCTCCGGCTGCCAGTAGGATTCCCGCAGTGTATCCGGCGACAGGATCAGCACCCTGCCGGTGAAGTCCTGCTCTCCGGAATTGGATTCACAGTGTTCTGCGCCGAACAGGTGCAGCTTTGCCAGCTCTGCCCGGTATTCGCTGACGAATCCGTCCAACACGGCGGGGTGGCTGTTTATGAGGAAGGTATGCCGGTGTCCTCCATCTTCGGGAACGAAGATGGAGCGGCTCCACTGCTTATTGGTCTCGTGGTAGCGGCCGTCATAGGACTGCTCCTGCAAAGTGTTGGCCAGCACAAAGCCCACCCGCTTGTAGCCATACTGGTCAATAACGCTTTTGGCGCAGTCGACGCCCAGATGCATCCCGTCAAAGTCCCTGCGAATGGCCAGTTCTATGGCCCCGGCACAGGCACAGTTGGTGCGGAAATTAGCCCGCCACAGCTCCAACTCGCCCCGCTCCCGAGCCACCTTGGCCGTGTAAGGGTATATTGCCTCACTCGGCAGCATAGACAATGTCTCCTTCCTCCAAAAGCTGTGCCAGTGCGGACGGACAGCATCCACTCAGCATAAGCAGGGGCCGAATATTCTCCGGCACCTGCGCCACATCGTCCATGTTCCTTTCGCAGCCGGCGGCGCAGGGCCTCCTGCACGCCGCCTGCAGCACACCCAGCAGCTCCACGGAGGCCCGAGACAAACCCTCCAGCGCGTGCAGCAGCTGCAGCGCCGTCATTTCCTGCGGCATGAGCAGGATGTGGTCCTGTCCCAGCCACGCAGACAGGGAGATGCCAGCCAAGCCCAGTTCCTCCAGCGCACTGTTGAGGATGAGCAGGCCGTTCTTTTCAAATTTCATTTCATTGTTCATGCGAAAATCCTCCTATACTTTTAAAGGCTGCTGCGGTATATGCACCAGCCTGCACGATTTGCCCCGGCTGTCATAGTCGCCGAAGAAGGACATCTGCGGTGCAAAGCGGCGGGGGTCATAGTTGGTCATGATGTACTCCCGGTAAATGGAGTTTTCCTTTTTGGACTGGCTGTTGGGCCGCTCCACTTCGTGAATGAAAAAATCCTCGTATAGCTCCCGGATATAGTCGCAGCTATTGTAGGACACCACGGCAAACCCTTTGTGCTTTGCCAGCGCATCGTGGAGCCGCTGGTGGTCGCTGCGGGGAAACTCCACCGCATAGCACTCCGCCTCATAGTAGGGCGGGTCACAGTAGACCACGGTCTGCAGATCATTGTGTGCGGCGATAATACTTTCAAAGTCCTTATTCTCCAGCACCACATTTTTCAGCCGATGGGAGCACTCCCATATATCATGGAAAAACCGCCGTATATCGCAGGAGCCTCCGCCATAGCTGTCGCCGCTGCCATTGTAGCTGTAGCGCTGCAGCTTATAAAATGCTGCGGCACGGCGCACATTGCCTAAACTGCCACGCTCTAAAAGCAGCTGCCGCACGACCTCTGCCTGGGGCGGCTGCAATAGAATTTCCGTCAGATCCAGCTGCTGCTCCATATATTCCATGGTGAAGTCCTCGCCCCGCAGCTGACGCTGCAACACATCGAATTCGTCATGGGCATTGATGGGGAGAAAGCCCAACTCCCTGACCAGCTCCATCGGACGCTCCTTGGCACAGAACAAGAGGTTATACAAATCGTGGTTCAGGTCGTTATAGATCTGCAAGCAGCCCCTGGGCACAGCGGTGTTTAGCGTAATAATGCCGCTGCCACCGAACACATCCACCAGCGTCTTGTAGTGGCTGGGCAAAAGCATCTGTATGGCCCACATGAGCTGCCCCTTGCCGCCCACCCAGGGCACGAGCCGGGTCGTGGGCTTCCTCATTTCCCGAATCTCTCCAGCGCCCGCTCCAGTCCGGAGATGGCGGCGTCTAACCCGCTGCGCATTTTCTCAAGGCTCCGGATGGTGGCATAGACCTCAGCCGCCGTCTCCGCATAGTAATACCCCCGCTGATCTGCTGCGATCGGCACAGTACCTCGCCGCAGGCGGTTGATGTGCCTGCGAAGCTCGTTTCCGCTGATGCCCAGCGCCCGCTCCAATTCCCGGCTGCTGACCACATTCTTCTGCCCCTTGCATCCGTTCTCCAGATACCGGGAGATGGTCTCCTTCGTCATTCTTGCGCTCCTTTCCGGGTACCGCTCACCGAAAAGGGCACAAAAAGTGGGACCGCTGTCCCTTTTCGGAAAGCGGCCCCATTGTTGACTTAGTTTACTGCATGGTCATATCCATGCCCTGCTGCGGCAGATGTATAGGCTGTCCATCCGGACGATGGACATAGCCGTAGTCGCTGAGGATGCCCCTATCTCTGTACATCAGGTCTGCGCCGTAGGCGGTGAGATTCAAATTTCGGATGAGCAGGTCAAGCTCTGGCCCATCTGCCATAAGGGCGAGTTCCTCCCGTGCCCGATCTTCCAACGAGTGGATACTTGGCTCGAAGGCGTATTCACTCAGGTGCTCTGCCAGCGCCATGGCATCCTCCAGCTTGTAAATATCCAGCTGACTGGCCACTGCCTTGAACGCCGCCAATTCCCCATTTGCATCCAGCATTTCGAGACACTGCGCAAATTGATTGACCTGCTCCATGCTGGTGTGAGCCATATCTACGAAGGCCCACATCTCCGGCATGGCGGTGTCGCATTCCTCCAGCTGCACCTCCTGCCAGCTATCCACGCCCAGCGCATCCAGCACAGCGTTCAACCTCGTCTGCGTCGTAGGCAGATCCAGGCGCATGGCGCAGGTATCGCTGGCGCAGAGAAAGCGAATCATATAGGGCGGCTTTCGGGGCGGCCTGCCTAAATTCGGCGGAGCCTGCCGCAGCTCGGCTTCCCGCACTACATAGCCGTTCGGGGTCATAGCGCCATGTTCGTCCCGGCGCATCCTTTCACCGATCTTGGCATAGTCCAACAGCTCCAGCACACTATCCGGTACTTGTTCCAGTTCCGGCAGGAACTCGTTCTCCACATAGAACCGACCCAATGCCGCATCGTCCCGGATCCCCGGCACCACATGACAGCAATCCACGCTGTACGCCAGATCCAGCAATCGCTGGAGGGTCAGTTCACCGCCATTGGTTTGGCACAGCTCGTCGACCTCCATCTGCACCAGTCCCTCAAAGGCAATGGCTTCTACATGGTCGAATGTGCTCAGCTGCTCCGCCAGAGCGTTGAACTGATACAGGTCGCTGTCATCAAGGAGCGGTGCAAGAAAACCGTACCGGCCAATGTCCTCCACCTGCCAATAGGGCTCCCGTCCATCCACCAGCCGCAGCTTATCCAGTGCGTCTATCAGTTCCCACGGCGTAGCGGGCAGATCCAGCTCTGCGTGATTACTGCGATCCGGATCGCCCATATATACGGAAAAAACCTTTTTATCCAAGCTCCATACCCCCTCTCTGCTGCACGATGTCCATGCAGTGATCCGGGTCTGCGCCGGGTACATCCCAACCGCACATGCTGCCGATCTTCATGGCCATCTCCTGAGCGGGCGTCACGCCCAGCTTCTGGTTCTGCTCATCCGCAATGCGGCGGTTCTCCTGTGCGTCCGGCGTAGACCAGTTGCTGGGATAGTACCCGCTCTCCCCACGCTTCACGCAGATGAGCTGGCCTGTACCCGGCAGCAGGGTAAAGCACAACTCCGGCAGCTTGTCCCGGTAAGGCTCGAACCGCTCCTGCTCCGTCTGGATGCTCCAGTCCTCATCCTGCCACAGGTGGACATACAGCTCTCTACCTCCGTCCAGTGCGATCTCCCGCTGCTCGAAGCCTTCACCCCAGCCATCCGAGGCTTGGCCGGAGATGTACTTCTTCAGCGCAGCCAGCTCTTCAGCCGACAGTTCGCCGCTGATCTGACACTCCGCCACGCCCCACAGCCTGCCGTGCCGCTGCTCCACATCGAAGACAACGGAATGTACCTTGTCGTTGACGCTGTCCGGTTTTCTGTACCAGTACATGATGCCTCTGACCTGTTCCTCCTGCGTGCGATTTTTGAATAAAGCGCTGCGGATCTTGTCCTCATACGATGCCAATTCGCCGCCGGTGAGCCGTTCCGCCTCCTCCGGCATATCGCCCCACTCATCCGGCTCGTAGAGTTCGGCAGTCAGGGGCATATACAACTTCAGCACGCTGCGTTCGGGCGGCAGGACAGTGAAGCTGTCCTCGCCGGGGATGAGGGCCAGAGTCCGCCCGTTGTCCCATTTCATCTGAAATTGCCCGGCGTCATCTACGCACACAAGCGTACCCTCTGTGCCGGGTGCTACCGGCGCATAGGGGTCCTCCATGGAAACCAGCCGAATGCGAGTGCCAGGCGGGTATTTTTCCTGCAGGAATTTCACCATTTTCTCGGATGTAAACATTTTTAGATCTCTCCTATTTTCTGTGTGTATTCAGATAGCGTATATGGATCATCCTCACTGAAGAAATCCAGCAAAATATCATCTGCCGCCTTGCAGACGGCAGGATCGTCTGTCAGGACTTCGTAGCGAAACCCGGTGGTATCCCGGTAGGGCAGTTCTGCCCGGATGCAGTCCAGAAACGACTCTGCATCGTAATAGAGGATGTCATCGTCCCCGACAAATGTGGCCTTGCCAATAGGCTCTATAATGCATCACTTCCTTCTTTCGCAATATACCACCAATCTCTGCCGTCCGCCGCTGGCGTAGGGATGGCAGGTGATGAGCGTCAGCAGGTCACGCCCCGGCTGGATTTTGATTTTGTCCACCTGGTCCGGCTGGATGATCTTCACATCAGCCACGGCATAGGTGAGTGTTTCCCATAGATTCGTAATCGTTACGGTATCGTCCACCTGCAAGCGGTCTATGTGCCGAAAATAATCTGAGCCATGCCACCCTCTATGCCCGGCAATAACGCAGTTGGTACTTACGCCGCCAATGGGCGCCGAAGTGTTCCCCAGCACCGCCGCCCCTGCGGCAAGGTGCGAATCCGACGCGCCCAAGTAGACCGGCATGACCAGCTCCAGCGTGGGTAGCTCCAATACACCTATGATCTCGTCCTCCACGCCGCAGTCTCTCAGCAATACAGCAGGCTCCTCACAGGCCAAAGCGTCGGCCAGTCCCGCCTGCCGCTCCGTATAAATGCGCTGGTTATATCCCTGCAAGTCTGCCAGCAACTCGGGGTATGACTGTCTCACCTCCTCCAAAAAGCCCTGTGCCGCCGCGCTCATGTCCGCTTGCAGCCTATGCCCGGAAACCACCGGCCACAGCAGAATACAAAGCCCCGCCACGGCCAGCGCCACCGCCAACAAAGCAGCTTTTTTACCCACGGCGTCGCCTCCTTGCAAAGAAGCAGATCCCGCCGATTGAAGCCAACACACCAAGGCCGATGCCCAAGCCCGTAAGATAGTGCTGCGTCCACGAAGACGCAGCCTTCGGAGTTTTTCCATTTTCCACCACCAGCTCCGGCACATACGGCACCCGATGTCCCCGCACCAGCAGCCGGTGGGTGTTCACCCCAAAGGGCGTACAAGTGCCTAAAGTTACATAGTCCTTGTCCTCCTCGATTTGCAGCAGCGATGTGTCCGAAGGCACTACCGTGGCAATCTGGTCCACCTCGTAGGCCAGCACCTCACCCAGCACATGGATATAGAAAACATCGCCTTTCACCAACTGGTCAATGTCCGAAAAGAGCTTCGCCGAAGCCATCCCGCTGTGTGCCGACAGCACCGCATGGGTGCCTGCCCCGCCTACAGGCAAAGAAGTCCCCACCACATGCCCCACGGCCCGCTCCAGCGTCTCCGCTCCCGTGCCGTGCCGCACCGGGAGATACACGCCGATCTTCGGGATGTCGATAGTACACATGGCTCCGCCCACGGTGAGCTGCTCCGCATAGAGCATGGGAGGAGCAGAAGCCCCTCCCGTACTGACTGCCGCCTCGCCCCGCAGCAAGGCATTATACGCCTCCGCCGCCCGACGCTGCTCGGCCAGCTCCGCATTGTCAGTGTCCGCAATAGCGGCGGTGTACACAGCCTCCACATCCGAGTGATACTTTTCACTTACCAGTTCACCCATAAGCGGGTAGAGCAGCAATCCCAGCGCCAGAAGCACACAGGCTACCGCCAGCAGTCGCCACTTCACTGGCCGTTCCTATTGTGCTTCCGCCCCCGGACCACAATAAACGCCGCCACGCCCAGCAGCATGCAGCCGCCCACGGTGAACATCCAGGTGCCGTAACCGCCTGTCTTAGGCAGGTCAAAACCGGGGTTGTTGATGACCGTCAGCGGCACGATGGCATTGCCGCTCTCCAGGTCCACCGCGTCGCCGTTGACGCTGCCGCTGGCCGTCAGGAGCTTCACGCCGCAGGTCTCGCAGGCGCTCTCGCCCTCCGCAGCGGTAATGACAATTTCAATACCGTCCTTCAGCAGCACATACCCCTTGTCCGTGGCGGTCTCTGTCAGCGTGTAAGTGTCATCCTCCAGACCCATGACCCGGATGTGCCCCTCCCCGTTGGGCGCAAACAGCGTGGCCTTGCTCTCCTTCACCTCGTGGCCGGTGACATGGTACACACCGTCCACCAGCTTTGCCGTCACAAAATAGCCGTCCGTGTCGTTGTGCAGCAGGAAATGAACATTGGCCAGGTCACCCTTGCCGTCCGAAAACTGCTTCAGCACATCCACACCGTAGGTGTAAACATGGCAGCAGTCCTGGAGCGTATCAAAGTAGCCGGTATTGGTGCGCTTCCAGGTCAGCACCACCTCGTTGGGGTTGTCGCTGTCGCCCAGCTGTGCGTCAGCGGTAAGGGTAGCGGCATAGGTGATCCGCATGGTGCAGTCGCTGTAACCACGCTTCACGCTATCGGTGTAGACACTTGCGGATTCATTGATGTCCGCCAGCCCGGCCTCGGTCATACCAATGGTCATGGTGTTCTGTGCGTCATCATAGCTGACGACAAGCTTGCCGGAATCCTCGTCCCATGCCGTAATCTGATCTGTGCATCCGGCATCCCGGAAGAACTCAATGACCACATCGCTTCTGTTGTAGCGGATGCCCTCGCTCAGCGTGTCCGCAAAGGTATAAGTAGTCAAACTGGTAGCCTTGGAGGTGATGGTGGGCAGTGTGCTGATGATCTGATACTCCACCACATCCCCCACGGAAGCGGTGGCAGTATGTGCATAGCCATCCGCAATGTCGGTCAGACTGCCGGTATTCTTGCCGGTGCTGTTCTTGTCCTCCCGGACGGTCTTTTCGAGGTCCGGGCTGCCGGTTTGGTTCTTCGGGTACACAGTCACATCATAGTTCCAATCTTTGCCGTCCATGGTGGTCATGGGCAGAGACACGAAGAAAGGATTGCAGGTGCTGGTGACATTCTCCGGCACACGGGTCTCCACCACCAGATACAGTCCCTGCTTCAGCCCGCTGACCTTGCTGTGGCCGTTTGCATCCGTCTCGGGCATGGCCTTGCCGCCGTTCCGGACGGCAATTTCCAGCGCATTTTTGACGGTGGTAGCATTGTCGGCCAAAGCGTCCGCCAGGGCTTTGTTCAGCTTGTCGGAGGTAAAGTAGAACACGCCGTTCCCTCTCTTGTAAGCGTCGGCCTTAGTCAGTCCAATGGCCTGGAGCACTGCGTCATCCGCAAATCCGTACAGCACACCCACCTGACGCTGCCCGTTCACCAGTTCGTTATTCATGGCGATGTCAGCCACCCGCAGATAGCTAAACTCCACGCCCTGAATGGCGTACTGCGCCAGCTTGTCGGTAACGGCATCGTCCTGCACGCCGGTGCTGACATAGGACGCCGCATCCCATGTCCCATCTGCGCTGGCCGCTGTGATGTCGTACTTGTAAAGGGAAAGGGACGCCTTTCGCTCGGAGTCAATGGTCGGCGCCGCGAACGCCGTGCTGATAAGCCCCAAGGCCATGACCATGGCCAGGAGCAGCGCCCAAAGTCGTTTCGTTTTCTTCATGGTTCAGTTCTCCTTTTTCATGTAAGATTTTTTGCAAAAATAAACACCCATGCCGAGCATGAGTGCCGCAAACAGAATATAAATTGTTAAGCCTGTGCCTCCCGTAAAGGGCAGCGCAAAGCCCGCATTGTTGCAGGCGGTAATGGTGATGTCGTGGCTGCTTGCGTCCAGCGCCCCCACGAACAACGGCTCTGCCAGCAGCGTCATTCCCTCCGCCGTCTGCACCTCCGTTACCCTGTAGTAGGTGCTGCCGTCTGCTGTCAGGTTTTCCCAGCAAACGGAGCCGTCCGCATCCGTTTCCGCTGTGCTCACCTCCTGCCAGTTCACCTGGCCCGCAGAGGATTCCAGCAGAAACCGAATCCCCTGCAAAGGCGCACCCTCGGCGTCCACTTTCTTCACCGCGATCCTGCCGGGGATGGCGGCGGTCTTGATTTTAAGGTAAGCCGTCACCGGGTCCCGGACGCTGGCAGAGTAGGTGACCACATCCTGAATACCGGTAGCCGATCCCCACACGCCGTCGCCCCACACCACCATACCGGCGCTGGCGGTGCCATCTTTGGTAGCGGTGATGGTGATGGCATCTGAAATGGGCTTTTCCGCTGAGACCGTCAGCACATCTCCGTTCTTGCTGAAGGTCAGGTCGGCATCCTCACAGCTGAAGCTGTACCTTCCCAGCATTCCATTGGTGTCGGTGATGCTGCCGGTAAACTTGCTGCCGTCCCAAGTCAGCTCCAGCGTCTCTGCATTGGTGGCGGTAGAAGTGCAGAAGCTGGGCCGCTTGCTGTGAGTCTGCACGGAGTCCACAATGGAATCATAGTAGCTGAGGATCTTGCTCCGCAGGGGATGGGTAGCGTCCACCCGCTCCAAGGCCTCGTCATAGCCCATAGATTTCACGTCAATATGGTGGAAGCTGCTATCCCGTTCACCTGCCACCACCTCCCAAATGAGGACCTGCGTGGCATAGGCCCAGGCCATCTTTTCCGCCGTACTCTCTACATCTGCCCACCAGCCGCCGCCAATGGTGCCGTGGTAGCCGTAGCTCATAATGCGGCCAATCAGCCGCTGCACCTCACGGGGCGTAAGGGGATGCCCGTCAGGCAGAGTCAGGTGATCCCACCATGTATCGTCATGATCGGTGAGAGAATCGTAGTTTTTCTGTGGTGCGCCGGGTTCGATGCAGTAGGCCACCTCTCCCTGCCAGGAGTCCAGACACCGGAACTGCGTGTAGCTTGTGGCCGATACCCGGTAGCCAAAGCGCAGATTCAGCACGCCGTGGCCCCAGTTGCCGCTGGATTTCAGGGTGTCATCTGACAGAGGGAAATTCCAGATGTACACCTGTTTGGATGCGGCGAAGACTGTGGTAGGCAGCAGGCATAGGCATAGCACCAGCGCCAGCAGAAAAGCCGTCCCGCACTTGATGATTCGTTTCAAAATAGACCTCCCGTTCTTAAATTTGAATATAAGAAAAGGGCTCTCGACGAGAGCCTTTCCTCTATATACAGCTTCCGTTATCCACGTCCGATGAACAGCTCATACTGCCCGTCTCCGGCCTGTTCCGTCCATATCCACACAGCGGTGCAGCCTTCCTGATCCTTATAGTACGCCAGATCATCCCGGATATAGGCGGCCAGAACATCTTCCGTCTTGCTACTGCAGCGGATGGGCGTGTCCCATGTGCCGGCAGCCGCAGGATCCAGCACCAGACCGATGCTCACGGCATAGTCCTTGGCGTAGGCCAGCCAGTAGTCCATGTTAAAAGATTTCTCCTCCGGCTGGGGAGTTGCCTCATCCGTCATAGGTTTGGACGGGTCGGAGTCTATGGGTGGAGCCTCGGGCGGCACAGTCTCGGCAGGCAGCACCTGTACCGGAGGATCTTCCGCCGCAGGCGTTGTTTCTCTGGCAGAGGAAGTGATTTTCTTTTCTCCCGACGGCTCCGTATCGATAAGGCCGGGGCGTTCTGCCTCATCTTGTGTTACGACCTCCGAAGGGTTTGCGTTTCCATTTTGCGCCGCTGCGGCTCTGGAAACATCGGCAGATGTTGTTTGCGGTGGATCTTCTCCTGCGGTTTTTGCGGATACTCCGGTCCCGCCGCAGCCTACAAGGAACAGTACGCTTAGCATACCCGCTATGATTTGCAGTTTTTTCATTTTGTACCTCCAGTTTTTATTTTTCCGTCCTGTGCCGGTACACAACACAACTACCACAGGATCGCCCACAAGTCAACGGGAATCTGCGCAGCTGCCATAGAAAACTGGAAGCCCTCTGGCACGACCTCCATTCCAACTCATACCATGCCGCCCATTTCCATGTGGGATGTTTCTTCCTGCGCCATGTTCTGCCGCTGCACATCCAGATCATAGGCCGTACAGTAGCAGTTATAATCGCCCGGAGACGGATTGCAGCGCAGGCAGTAGCGGTAATGCTCCGTTTCCACGATGTAGCTGTAGTTTTGTGTCCAGCCGCCGCTGATTTTGCCACCGCGGGCATAACAGAAACGCTCCATGGCAAAGCGGTTTTTCAGCATACTCTCCCTCAGCGTGTCCACGACCTCCTGCAGCTCCGCCTTGAACGCGGGGCTGTTCAGTTCCTCTGGGCCGCGGGGCCACCAAGTATGCCAGAACTCGTTGCCGCTGCGCCCGAAGTCCATGCGGATATGGCCGATGGTACCCCGCCGTTTATCTTCTTCGGGGCGCGGGGTATAAAATAAGCCCGCCTCATCAGGGCGGGCCGAACGGATATGGAATCTGCTCATATTTCCCATCATTTTCACCTCTTTCTTATGGTATAGCTACACAACATAGCACATGTCAGCTGTAATAGCTACTGAAGCATTTGCTGTCCCTGTGTCTGCCCCTCCGGAAAGGGTGGGTCTAAGCGTCGCAGCCGACCGAACTCCGTCTCCACCACACCGTCATGCTCCATGCAGTCCGAACCGTAGCGTTCAAAATCCATGTAGCCCTCCAGCTCATAGATGGCTTCATCATCCAGCCCCAGCGTTTCCTGCAATCGCTGCTGACCGTAACCATAGGCGCCCTCCGTGATGCGCTGGTAGTTGTCCAGATCTTGCAGGAGATCACAGGCACGGTGCAGGGTCTCCGGCTTCTCAGCCTCCAGCACGGCGGCGTAGGTCAGGAGCGCACCGTCCTGCTGCCAGATGTCCTCCAAGGCTTCAGCAAAATCGTTGTAATCCTCTACAGCGGGGCAGTCCGTGTCGCAGATCAGTTCACCGATGTATGGTGCCTTGAAACGAATATCACGAAGCATGGCATCCGCGAAAACATCAATATCAAGATATTTTTTCACCGCATCGAGGTATTCCTCGTCAGCGGGGAGGACGAGGGTGTAGTCCGGCTTTCCCTCGACGCGCAGCGTCATGCGGAGCATTTCATCCCGATTTTCATTGCGCCAAGGCTCTGCCGGTGAAAGATAGCTGCGGTCGATTGCCATATCCGGTGTCAGCAAACTGCGGGCGTTGGGAACAAAGGCGCTGTACCGGGCGTAGTTGTGCCCCTGCGGGTCAACAAGGAAACCGTCCATTCCCTCCGCATCGAGGATGAGCAGACAGTGCCTGGCATCCTCATCGTGTCGGATGGCATTTTTGTTTTCTGCGATGAAATCATAGTCAGCCAGCAGTGCGCGGCTGAACTGCTGGAACCGCGGGCTTGGCAGCTCGATGACCTTATCCACGGCACAGGGATCTGCCTCACACCCGGTCTGCTTACACTTCAGTTCCGCCTGAATGATCATCGTGAAAAACCTCCCATCTCCATGTGGCTGCTCTGGCTGCCGTTCATCACTTCCTCCATGCTGTAATAGCCCTTATAGGCGATGTAACCTCGGTCGGTGAACATCCCGTCCTCCGCGTTCATGCGCTCCATGCCGTACTTTTCATAGTCATAAAAAGCGTCGAGATTTTCGTCATAGTCGAAATGACCGGACTGACGGATCATGTACTTGCCGTACTCCTCCGGCGTATGTGTGCCGGGGGCGAAGTCAAAGAGGTCGAGGTTTTCCGCGAGATTTTTGATCTGTGCCGCGGACTTTGGCTCTGCCAGCGTGACCACGGCGCCCAGCTTTTCCATATCCGCTTTTGACAACCCATCCGTTGCCGTTGCCAGTTCGTTGAGATCAGAGAGAGTTTCGCACTCCATATCCAACAGGATATCCACCTCATTGGGGAGCTGGCTGTCCTCCAGCCGCAGACGAACATCGGCGGGATCTGTGATGCCCCCGCGAAGGAGGGCGCGGTCGATCTCCTCCTGCACCATGGGGAGGTACAGCCATGTGATGTGTTCGGTGTCCTCCGGCTCGGCTTTGGAGGTCACCGCAACGGTGATGACATTCGGCTCATAGTAATAGCAGGGGAAGAACCGGCCGTCGTAGACCTGCTCCAGCTTCATGCCGTTGTCGTAGACCACGCCGTAGGGAGTGATTTTGCCGCTGCCGTTTTCGATGAGCCGACGCGCAGTTTCCTCGCCATCCAGTTTGTTCAGCTCATCCACACTTGCGCTGCCGCCGTGCAGGTTCATGTAGTGGTCACGGCCAACAGCGGCGAGGTCGGAAAAGTCGGTAATGACCGTGGCCTGCTGGCAGCAGAAGGTCAGGTTGATGAGATCCTTCATCCCGAACAGCTCCAGCTTGTGGGCCATCGCCTGAAACTGCGCGGCCTCTCCGGTGTCGAAGCTGTCCAGCCGCTTGGCGAGGTAGTTCAGCTCCTCTACATTGACCGTGAGCATTTCCGTGCGCTTGAGCACAGAGAAAAAGCTATCGATTTCCTCCACCTTGCAGTCCGCCTTGACTGTATCGCCGATCTCCAATGCCTCCAACAAGTCCATGCAGTGTGCGTACTGGTCGTGGGGGATAGGGAATGGGATGGTCGCCACGCCGTATTCCGGGTGGTTGGGATTACCGAGAACCGCTTGAATCATCATGTTTCATTCACTCCTTTTTCCAAATTCAAAACCGCATCTCCGTATTTGGCCATCAGTAGTGCGCCAGTGATCAGGTGGAACGCCTCATCTGTGACCAGTTCCGGAGACGCAAGGTCCGCAAGAGTAATATTGCAGCAGCCGACTGCAATGGCCTTCGCCGCCTGGTAGACGCTGTATAACTCCGGCTCGATCCCTCCGAGACGGACGCTTTGAAAGTCAAAACCGTCGTTCCCGCATTTCCAGACCATTCTGCGCCAAAGGCTCTCGTATGCCGTGAGCAGGAAGAGAGCCGCTTTGTTCCGGTCAGACAGACGCCAGCAGCGTTCCCGCCAGTATGTCCATCTTCGCCGGTGGGCATTGGACAGGAAGAATTGAGGGTTTCTTTCTCTGAGTTGCTGATGCATCCGTTTTCGGAACTGCGGCCCCATAGAGGGTGCGAAGCAGTCCCGCACGAACTCATTCATCTCCAGTACACCTGCTTCGATCCGTTCCTCCAGACAGGTGCATTCACACAGGCGGCACGGATGCTTGCGGTCATAGTTCTGGCAGTATTCGCACGCCACATCTTTGGGCGTGTAATGAAATGGGCTGCGGTATATTCCACCGCCTCTGGGTTTTTGACCGGGCTGAGACATCATCAACTGCTCCAACGCCTGCAGCGGCGTGTCTCGCATGAAATAGTACGGCATAAGCGAACTCCTCTCTGAAATGAAAAAAGGGCCGGAATCTTATTGCTAAGACTCCGGCCCGTTCCGTTTGATATTACATTGTCTGTTGCTGCGTCGGTTCCGCGTCCTGCTGCTGGATGCGCTCCATGATGTCAGGCAGACACTCCTCGATCTGCTTTCGTACCTCCTGAATCGTCTTTTCCTGATCGTATGACAGTTCAAAACCGCCCTGCAGGGTGTCCGTGCAGCAGCGGTAGATTTCGATGAGCTGTTCCTCCCGAAAGACCTGTTGTTCTGGGATCAGTCCGGAACGAGTGGCGAAGTCCCGCTTTGCCGCATCATAATTGCCGGACGAATATAGTCCAGTGTAGTAATGCCCATGACATACGCCCTTGCGGTCGAAGCTCCAGTCCCAGGTAACGAACTGGACGCCGTATTTGCTCTGGATACCGGCCAGCACGATGTCATTGAAATCCGCCAGCACCCTGTAGCCGTCCTCCAGACCATCGGCTTTCAAAAAGGGCGCCGTCTCCATCTGCCGCATATACTCCGCTGTGATCCTGACGTTCTCATACACTATGTCCTTGGCGGCGACCCGTTCCGGTTCATTAATGTCCTCGTTTCGGTAGGTGATGCCGCCGTTCTCGGTCACCTCGCACAGCAGCGCACCGTCAAGCAGGACACGAAGCTTGCCGGTATCAGTTCTGTCCGTCTGAAATCCTTCTCGGGCAAGGACAATTGCCGTTTCTCTGAGGTAACGGTCCTTTTCTTCTGTGCTGATGCTCATGTAACTCCTCCCGTGCATAAAAAAATAAGGCCGGAGCGATCATGCTCCGGCCTACAAATGCAGGCGCTGCTACCAGCGCCCTTTTTGAAATGAAAAAGGGTGCCGCTTTCTCAGTCCGTCAGGATCAACAAAACGACGCCCAAATCTTTGTGAGTTTTTTTGAGGAAAATACCGCTGCCAACCGGAAAAATCGCCGTTCAAAAAGGGCACTGGCTGAATGCATCTGCCCGAAAAGGGAAAACGCCCGGTTCGAATCGGGGCAGACGCCCTGAAACGGCGATTTGCATCTATGGTTTGAAAGAAGAAATCCGGGCCCGAAAAAGCCCGGAAACGGTTGATGCGCCTGACTTTTCGCCAGACGCATCTATACCGTTTAGTTAATATGGCGCAGTGGGAGGGATTTGAACCCTCGTGCCGCTTTTGACGACAACACGATTTCCAGTCGTGCTCGTTATGACCACTTCGATACCACTGCATATATTCCGCTGCGACAACAGCATGGATTATTATAACAAAATCTGTGAGAATGTCAAGGGCTAAATCACAAAATCCACAAATTTTCCGGACCGGTTGCCTCCTTGCAGGCAACGGCTCCGCCGCCCGGGAAGCCCCGGGCGGCGGAGAAAAAGGGTTCTTTTTTTACTGTCTTGCCTTGGAGTCCACGATCTCGTGGAGCTTGGCGGCGAAGTCCGCCAGGGACATGGCCCCCAGGTCCTCGCCGGTGCGGGTGCGGACGGACACGGTGCCCGCCTCCATATCCCGGTCGCCCACCACCAGCATGAAGGGGATCTTCTCCAGGGTGGCCTCGCGGATCTTCTTGCCGATCTTCTCGTTGCGGCCGTCTACCTCCACCCGGAAGCCCTGGCTGTCCAGCTGGGCGGCGACGTTTTTGGCGTAGTCCATGGCCCGGTCGGTAACGGGCAGGAGCTTGACCTGCACCGGGGACAGCCATGCCGGGAAGGCGCCGGCAAAGTGCTCGGTGATGACGCCGATGAAGCGCTCGATGGAGCCCAGCAGCGCCCGGTGGATCATGACGGGGCGGTGCTTCTCGCCGTCCTCGCCCACATACTCCAGGTCGAAGCGCTCGGGCATCTGGAAGTCCAGCTGGATGGTGCCGCACTGCCAGGTCCGGCCCAGGGAATCGGCCAGATGGAAGTCCAGCTTCGGGCCATAGAACGCGCCGTCACCGGCGTTGATGATGAAGTCCTTGCCCATTTCGGTGATGGCCGCCTGCAGGGTATCCTCGGCGAACTTCCAGTCCTTCTCGTCACCCATGTGGTCCTCGGGCATAGTGGACAGCTCGATCTGATAGGTCAGGCCGAAGGTGGAGTAAATCTCGTCAAACAGCTTCACGACGTTCTTGATCTCGTCTTTCATCTGGTCGGGGGTCATGAAGATGTGGGCGTCGTCCTGGGTGAAGCAGCGGACGCGGAACAGGCCGTGCAGCGCGCCGGACATCTCGTGGCGGTGGACCAGGCCCAGCTCCGCCATGCGCAGGGGCAGGTCGCGGTAGGAATGGGGCTCGCTCTTATAGACCAGCATGCCGCCGGGGCAGTTCATGGGCTTGATGGCGTAATCCTCGCCGTCGATGACGGTGGTGTACATATTGTCCTTGTAGTGATCCCAGTGGCCGCTGCGGTGCCAGAGCTCCTGGTTGAGGATGATAGGCGTGGAGATCTCCACATAGCCGTAGCGCTTGTGGCACTGCCGCCAATAGTCCAGCAGGGTGTTTTTCAGCACCATGCCCTTGGGCAGGAAGAACGGGAAGCCCGGGCCCTCCTCGGTCATCATGAACAGGCCCAGTTCCTTGCCCAGCTTGCGGTGGTCGCGGCGCTTGGCCTCCTCAATGCGCTCCAGATAGGCGTCCAGCTCCTCCTTCTTGGGGAAGGCCACGCCATAGATCCGCTGCAGGGTCTGGCGATTGCTGTCGCCCCGCCAATAGGCGGCGTTGCAGGCGGTCAGCTTGATGGCGTTGCCCTTGATGCGGCCGGTGGAATCCAGGTGGGGACCGGCGCACAGGTCCACGAACTCTCCCTGCTTATAGAAGGAGATGTGGGCGTCGGCGGGCAGGTCGTTGATCAGCTCCACCTTGTAGGGCTCCTGCCGCTCCTCCATGTATTGCAGGGCCTCCTCCCGGGGCAGCTCAAAGCGCTCCAGCTTCAGCTTCTCCTTGCAGATCTTGCGCATTTCGCCCTCGATCTCGGCCAGGTCCTCGGGGGTGAAGGCAAAGGGCGCGTCCAGATCGTAATAAAAGCCGTTTTCGATGGACGGGCCGATGGCCAGCTTCACCTCCGGGTGCAGGCGCTTGACGGCCTGGGCCAGGACGTGGGAGCAGGTGTGCCAATAGGTCCGGCGGTATTCCTCGTTTTCAAAGGTGTACTTGTTTTCTTCGCTCATGATGATTCCTCCTTGATATTGGGGTCGGGAAAATAAAAATCCCCACCCCTGACAGTGATTCAGGGGTGAGGTAATCGGCATTACTCCACGGTTCCACCCTGCTTACGGGACACGGGTCCCGTCGCTCGTAGCTCCTCTGTAACGGGAGGGCCCGGTCCGGCCTACTGGGGCCATGGCCCGTTGGGCGGACGGCTCGGAGGCGGTACGCATCCTGCTTTCAGCCGGGACCCTTGCACCAAGATGGGCCCCTCTCTGCTGCCTGCCGCAGGCGGCTTCCTCGTCAACGCCTTTTGTTATCCCTCAATATAGCACGCCCTGTCCCGGTTGTCAACGGGAAATTCCCGGGACAGAGGCGGGACAGGGCGGGACAATTTTACGCGAACAGCTGCAGAAGGCCCCAGACGCCCAGAAGGCCGTATACCAGGGCGAACACGATCAGAACGGCGTTGACCACGCCGTCCAGCTTCGAGGGCTTGGGGGCGGGGTAGTCCTTGCGGATCAGATACAGCGCGCCGCAGGAAAGACCCAGCAGCAGGGTGGTGGCGCTGTTGAGGATCTGGTTTTCCTGCAGGGAGGGGACCGCCAGCCGCACCACCAGGCACGCCACCAGCACGCCGAACATGATGCCCAGGGTGACCTTGACCTTGGTGGGCCAGGGAGCCTTCCGGGCGGCCTGGCTCTGGGCCTGGGCCTGGCGGGCGGCGGTGGCCGCAGTCTGGTAGTCGCTGTTTTTCCGGGTACGCTTGCCGCGGTTGTTTTTGGCCAGCTCCTTGCTGTGGGTCCGGCCCAGGTTCTTGTTGTTCATCGGGTTTGCTGCCATGTTATTTTTTCTCCTATTCCTGTTCTATGGGCAGATCACAAAGGTGTCTGCGTATGATATCCAGTGCGCTGCTGGCGGCCAGAAGCCGGATGCGGGGCCGGTCGCCGCCCAGGGCCAGCCGCCGCACCAGGGAGCCCCCCTGCCAGCTCAGCCCCACATATACGGTGCCCACGGGGTTCCCCCGGTCGTCGCCGTCAGGCCCGGCCAGGCCGGTGACGGACACGGCCAGGTCGCTGCCGGTAAGCCGCCGGACGCCCTCCGCCATGGCCCGGGCCACCGGCTCAGACACCGGGCCGTACTGCTCCAGCAGGTCCCGGGGCACGCCCAGCACCCCGGCCTTGACGGCGTTGGTATAGGACACCACGCCTCCCAGAAACGCCGCCGAGGCTCCGGGCACGTCCGTCAGCCGCTTGGCGATGAGGCCGCCGGTGCAGCTCTCCGCCGCCGAAAGGGTCAGCCCCTTCTGCCGCAGCCGGGTGATGACCACCTCCTCCAGGGAGGACACGTCCACGCCGTATAAACAGTCCCCCAGCCGGGAGCGGACGTCCCAGAACAGCGGGGCCATGCGCTCCTGGCAGTCCTGGGGGCTTTCGCCCTTGGCCGTCAGCCGCAGCATCACCTCGCCGGGCTTGGCATAGGGGGCCAGGGAGGGGTTTTCCGCCCGGTCCATCAGGTCCCCCAGCAGCTCCTGGACCCGGGGCTCCGTCAGGCCGAACACCCGCAGGTCGTGGCTGCAGATAACGCCGCCGCTGCACCCCTGAAGCCAGGGAAGCAGGGCGTGCTCCGCCAGATAGCGGCACTCGTGGGGGACCCCCGGCAGCAGCACCGCCGTGACGCCGTCCGCCGTGAAGATGCAGCCCGGAGCGGTGCCCACGGGGTTGTGCAGCACCGTGCAGCCCTGGGGCAGCATGGCCTGCTGGCGGTTGCAGGCGGGCATGGGCCGGTGGAATACGTTGTCGAAATAGCACTGAATCTCCTCCATGACCTCCGGGTGATACTCCAGGGCCAGGCCGAAGGCTTCGGCCACCGTCTCCTTGGTCATGTCGTCATAGGTGGGGCCTAAGCCGCCGGTGAACACCAGCAGGTCGCAGCGGCCCCGGGCGATCTCCACCGCCTGGCGCAGACGCCGGGGATTGTCCCCCACGGCGGTGTGGTACAGCACGTCGATCCCTGCCGAGGCCAGCAGTTCCGACAAAAATTGTGCGTTTGTATTGGCAATGTTGCCTAAAAGTAGTTCCGTGCCCACGGCAAGGATCTCCGCCTGGTGGGGCATGGTATCACTTCCTTTTCGTTGGGGTTAAAACGGGTCAGCGGAGCTTTACCACCTCGCGGCCGTCCATGGCCCGGCGGACCAGGCCCTCCACGTCCAGGGCCTGCTCCATCTCGCGGACCTCCTCCACATGGGGGCGGGTTTTGGGATGGCGGGGGGTGAACACGGTGCAGCAGTCCTCATAGGGCAGGATGGAGGTCTCAAAGGTGCCGATGTGACGGGCAATGCGGACGATCTCCTCCTTGTCCATGCCGATCACCGGCCGCAGAATGGGCAGGTCCGTCACGTCGCCGCTGACGGCCAGGGCGTCCATGGTCTGGCTGGCCACCTGGCCCAGGCTCTCGCCGGTGACCAGAGCGCGGCAGTTCAGGTCCTTGGCCAGGGCGTCCGCCAGGCGCATCATGAACCGGCGCATAATCAGGGTGAAATGATCCTCCGGGCAATTGCGGCGGATCTCCTCCTGAATCTCGGCAAAGGGGATGATGGTGACGTTCAGCCGCCCGCACCAGGGCACCAGCTCCCGGGCCAGCTGGAGGACCTTTTCCCGGGCCTGCTCGCTGGTATAGGGGGGCGAGGCAAAGTGGATCATCTCCAGTTCCACGCCCCGCTTGGCGATCATATAGCTGGCCACCGGGGAGTCGATGCCCCCGGACAGCAGGCTCACGGCCCGGCCGCCCATGCCGATGGGCAGGCCGCCGGCGGCAGGCTCGGCCGGGGCGTGGACATAGGCGGCCTCCTCCCGGACCTCCACATACACCGTCAGCTCCGGGTGGTGGACATCCACCGCCAGGTGGGGGAAGGCCTCATGCAGGTGTCCGCCCACCCACTGGCTCAGCTGGATGGAGCTCATGGGGAAGGACTTATCCGCCCGCTTGCTCTCCACCTTGAAGCTGCGGGCCGCCGTCAGGGCATCGCCCAGATAGGCCTTGGCGGTTTCCAGAATGGCCTCCTTCTCCTTGGTGCAGGGCAGGGCCCGGGCCACGGCGATGATGCCGAAAACCTGCTTGCAGGCGGCATAGGCCCCGGCCAGGTCGCAGGTTTCCTCCGCAGGCTCCACATAGATGGTGCTCTGCTTGGAATATACCCGGAACTTGCCGAAGCGGGCGGTGCGGCGGCGGATATTGCCCATTAGCTTCATTTCAAAGCTGCGGCGGTTCAGGCCCTTCAGGACCACCTCGCCCAGCTTGCACAGGATCATCTCGTGCATGGGATCGTTTCTCCTTGTATATGGTTTCCAGTTATTATAACCCACCGGAGGGACTATTTCAACAGGGTGCTGCTGCGATACTGGATGGCCTCGGCCAGGTGGGCGGCCTGGATATCCGGGCTGGCGTCCAGGTCGGCGATGGTCCGGGCCATGCGGAGAATGCGGTCGTGGCTGCGGCCGGTGAGGCCCAGCCGGTCGAAAGCCCCCTTCATCAGCCGCTCCCCCGCCTGGTCCAGCAGGCAGTACTGCCCGATCATGGCCGGGGTCATATAGGCGTTGCAGCTGACGCCGGTGCCGGAAAAGCGCTGCTTCTGAAGCTCCCGGGCGGCGTTGACCCGGGCGCGGACCTGAGCCGAGGTCTCTGGCTTTTCCTTGCGGCGCATGGCCTCGTACTCCACCGACGGCACCTCGATGTGCATATCAATGCGGTCCAGCAGGGGGCCGGAAATGCGGCGCATATAGCTCTCCACCTGGCTTTCCGAACAGGTGCAGCGGCCGGAGGGATGCCCGTACCACCCGCAGCGGCAGGGGTTCATGGCGCACACCAGCATGAACCGGCTGGGCAGGGTCAGGGACCCGGACACCCGGGTGATGGTGACCACCCCGTCCTCCAGGGGCTGGCGCAGGGTCTCCAGGGCGGTTTTGTCGAACTCCGGCAGCTCGTCCAGAAACAGGATGCCGTTGTGGGCCAGGGAAATCTCCCCGGGCCGGGGCACCGTGCCGCCGCCGGACAGGGACACCGGCGAGGCGGTGTGGTGGGGGCTGCGGAAGGGCCGCTGGGTCACCAGAGGGTGGGCGGGGTCCGTCATCCCCGCCACGGAGTATACCTCGGTGGTTTGCAGGGACTCCTGCCGGGTCATATCCGGCAGAATGGACGGCAGCCGCCGGGCCAGCATGGACTTGCCGGAGCCGGGGGAGCCGATCAGCAGCACGTTGTGGCCCCCGGCGGCGGCTACCTCTAAGGCGCGCTTTACGTTCTCCTGGCCCATGACGTCGGCAAAGTCCGGCAGGGGCCGGGACACCGGCGAGGGGGTCCAGGGGGTCTGGGGGGCGATGGGGGCGTCGCCGGTAAGGTGGGCCACCAGCTGGGCGATGTTTTCCACCGGATAGACGGTGATCCCCTGGGCCAGGGTGGCCTCCGGGGCGTTCTGGGCGGGGACGTACAGCTGGCGGATGCCCATCCGGGCGGCGCACAGGGCCATGGGCAGGATCCCCGTCACCGGGCGCAGCGCGCCGGTGAGGCTCAGCTCCCCCAAAAATGCCGCGTCCTCCGGCAGGCCCTTCAGCTCCTCCGCCGCCGTGAGGATCCCCAGCAGGATGGGCAGGTCATACACGGTGCCCTCCTTCCGCTGGCCCGCCGGGGCCAGGTTCACGGTGATGCGGCTGACAGGGAATTTGGCCCCGCAGGCCTTGATGGCGGCCCGGACCCGCTCCCGGGATTCCCGCACCGCCGCGTCCGGCAGGCCCACCACGTCGAAGGCGGGCAGTCCCCCGGACAGGAAGCACTCCACCGACACCTCGTATCCGCTGATGCCGCTGAGGCCCAGGGACCGTACCGTTACCACCATACCCCCTCACATCCTTTCACAAAAAATACGCGTGTTCTGCGCAGCTTGTCAAAAAGACTTTTTGACAAGCTGCGTGCGGTTTTTCAGAACCTAATAAGTTCTGAAAAACCTGTGATTGCAAACGAAAGACACCCCTGATGGGTTTCTTTCGTAACGATCTTCCTTTCCGATGGCGGAAGATTTCCAATTTTTTTCGACAGTCTCATGTTGCTTTCTGATATGTTTCATCTGTATTTTAGCACATATCCCGCCGTTTTGAAATACATTGCCAAAAAAACTTCCCGGTTGGCGTGAGAATTTTTGTGCACGATGAAGAAAAAGCCTTAATCCGTGAAAAAGGCTGATTTTTCCGTTTACAAAAAAAAGACATTGTGGTAATATACACAATGTATGGTGTTTCGTTGAGAAATCCGCGAAATGTTTTTATGAGGAGGTTCATTTATGGTAAGAAAAATGAAGTCCATGGATGGCAACAACGCTGCGGCGCACGTGTCCTACGCGTTCTCCGAGGTTGCCGCCATCTACCCCATCACCCCGTCGTCCCCTATGGCCGACTTTGTGGACCAGTGGTCCGCCAACGGGCTGAAGAACATCTTCGGCACCCAGGTCAAGGTGGTGGAGATGCAGTCTGAGGCCGGCGCTGCCGGCGCGGTTCACGGTTCTCTGGGCGCAGGCGCTCTGACCACCACCTATACCGCTTCCCAGGGCCTGCTGCTGATGATCCCCAACATGTACAAGATCGCAGCCGAGCAGCTGCCCGCCGTGTTCCATGTCTCCGCCCGTACCGTGTCCACCCAGGCGCTGAACATCTTCGGCGACCACTCCGACGTGATGGCCTGCCGCCAGACCGGCTTTGCCATGCTGTGCGAGGGCAACGTGCAGGAGG
>OHIX01000010.1_pt1 | contig 150617 bp, 153 predicted proteins | sample 1568391 | NCBI WGS metagenome assembly OHIX01 (sample SAMEA3879541, study PRJEB24766) | human gut metagenome | biome: human-associated habitat; feature: feces | place: USA | collected 1985/1987 | reverse complement strand
TGTACCGGGCCGCCGCCCACCAGTCCGTCAACAAACCCACAGCCCGCCAGGCGGCGGAGGAAGCCGTCCGCCTGTGGAGAGAGGAGCAGTCATGAAAATACTCGTTCTCAACGGTCCCAACCTGAACCTGCTGGGAAAGCGGGAGCCGGGCATCTACGGCACCGGCAGCTACGACGACCTGTGCATGGAGATCACCGCCTACGCCGCCGCCCGGGGCATCCGGGCAGACATCCGCCAGAGCAACCACGAGGGGGCGCTCATTGACGAGATACAGGCCGCTGACGGGGTGTATGACGGCATCGTCATCAACCCCGGGGCCTATACCCACTACAGCTACGCCATCTATGACGCCCTGCGGGCCGTCAGTGTCCCGGCGATAGAGGTCCACCTCAGCAACATCAACCGGCGGGAGCCCTTCCGCCGCATCTCCGTCACCGCTCCGGCCTGCGTGGCCCAGATCGTGGGCCACGGCTTCCTGGGGTATATGGAGGCCATGGACCTGCTGGCAGGAGGTGGTCCTCTGGCATGAGGCTCTGCGTCATCGGCGACCCGGTGGGGCACAGCCTGTCCCCCCTGCTGCACCGGCGGATGCTGGACCGGGCGGGATTGGCGGGCAGCTATGAGACCGTCACCGTGACCCCGGACACCCTGCCGGAGTTCCTGGCGGCGGCCCGGGCCGGGGCCTGGGACGGCTGCAACATCACCATGCCGCTGAAGCAGGCGATCCTGCCCCTGCTGGATGAGCTGGACCCGGCGGCCGCCGCCTGCGGGGCGGTGAACACCGTGTGCTTCCGCCGGGGCCGGGCCGTGGGGTACAACACCGACGCACCGGGCATCCGGGCGGGGCTTCTGGCCCACGGCGCGGACCCCCGGGCGGGACAGGTGCTGATCATCGGCAACGGCGGGGCGGCCCGGGCGGCCCGCTTCGCCCTGGGGGACTGCCGCCTGCTGACGGCGGCCCGGCACGGCGGGGACATCCCCCTGGACCGGCTGCCCCAGGCGGCCCGGGGCAGCCTTGTGGTCATCAACGCCACCCCCCTGGGGATGGAGGGCTTTCCGCCCTTTGCCAGCCTCTCCTTTCTGGAGGCGCTGCCCCCGGGCGCGGCGGTGTTCGACCTGGTATACCACCCCCGGCAGACGGATCTTCTGGCGGCGGCCCGGGACCGGGGCCTCATGGCCATCGGCGGCATGGAGCTGCTGGTGCAGCAGGCCATCCTGGCCTTTTCCCGCTTCACCGGCACGGCCCTGGACCGGGAGTCCGTCCGCCGGGACCTGCTGGCGATGGTGGGGGAGAAATAAAAAATACACGCCGCAATCCACAAGAGATTGCGGCGTGTTTGCGTGCGTGTAAGCACAGACCTGCGGGGCCGTGGGGGCCGAGTTATAACCTGCACCGATTCAGCAGGTGGGTTGTCTCCAGCTTGCTTCGTAGCTTCCAACTTCCAGCCGCAGACGGCAGCCGGGAGGCCTGCTGTTCACATACTGATCCGACATCCCCTATAACAAAATGTGAGGATAAAAAAGACCCGTCACACCTCGCAGGGAGCCGTCTTCCGACGACACCCATAGTATAGCAGACCCGGCGGGAAAATAAAAGGGGAAACTTGCGGATTCCCCCTGGAATTTTCCGGAAGCGGCTCCCGCCCTTCGGCATTTTCACGAAAGGGCTTTCGGTTTGCTAAAATCGTTTCCGGCATGGAAAAGGCGCTCCATTGGAGCGCCTTTTGTGTTCCATATGCCGGATGCAGCATCCATAAACCGGAAACCGGTCAGGAATTTTCGTCATCCTCGTCCATCAGCTGCTCCATAAACAGGTCATACACCCGCTGCAGCTCCTCGTCGCTGTCCAGGGTGGTCAGCAGCTCCTCGCCGTTTTCCGTCACGGACTTCAGGATCACCAGGCCGAAATCCTCGGCGGCTGCCTCGTCGGTCTCGTCGTCCACCGTGGGGAAGAAGGCCATATAGGTCTGGCCGTTGTCCTCCAGGGCGTCCACATATTCCAGCTCGATGTCGTTGCCGTCCTCATCGGTGAGGGTGATGAAATTGGGGCCGAATTCTTCGCTCATTTCCGTTTACCTCCTGTTGCAGTTGCCTGTATCATACCCGATTCCGCCGGAAAAAGCAAGTGATTCTTATTTTTCCCGCAGCATCCGCAGCACCCGCCGGGGCGTGGGGGGATTGCCCTTATACAGGGACATCAGCCGGTATACCCGGCCCGCCAGGGCCGTCAGCACACCGGCGCACACCACCACCAGCGCCAGGGACACCAGGCCCCCCAGCAGGGAGGTCTGCCCCAGCAGCACCCGGCTGGGCGTCACCAGAATGGCGGTGAAGGGCACATAGTCCAGCCACCGGGCCGAGGAGGTCATGCCGTCCATGCCCCCGGCGAACATGCAGCAGAAGAAGCTGGCCACCAGCACCAGGGAAAACAGCACGTTGGTGCTGGACAGGTCCTCGGCCTTTCCGGCCATGGACCCGCCGATGGCGGACAGGCTGCAATACAGCAGGAAGCCTGCCAGCAGCAGTCCCGCCGCCTCCAGCATGGCGGGAACGCTGAACAGACCCGTCAGCCGTCCCACGCCCTTGAGCACCTCCAGCAGCGGCAGGGTCACCCCCGTCTGCCGGACCACGGCTCCGCCGATGGCAAAGCCACCTGCCAGACCCGCCGCCCATACGGCCAGCTGCAGAAGCCCCGCCAGGGCTGTGGCCAGCACCTTGCCCAGCACCATGGCCCCCGGCTCCACGGACACCAGGAACAGGTCCATGAGCTTGGAGGTCTTTTCCAGGATCACGCTGGCTGCCGTGCTCTGGCCGTACAGCAGCACCAGGAAATACAGCAGCATCAGCGACGCAAACGGCAGCAGCATGGACAGCAGGCCCATGGCCTCCCCTTCCCCGGTCTGCCCGCCGGTGACGGTGACCTCCACCGGCGCCGTCAGAAGGGCCCTCTGCTCCGGCGTCAGGTCCGCCCGGTCCAGGGCCTCCTGGGTGTAGCCCTCCTCCATCACCGGATTCTGCTCCGGGGCGGCGTTTTTCTGGTGCTGGGCCGCCACAGTCAGGGAGAGGATGGGGATCAGCAGGCACGCCAGGGCCACCGCGATGGTGGCCGTGCGCCAGCCCCTCTGCCGCAGCTGCTGGGTCAGGGTGAAGGAAAACACCCGTCCCAGTCCCTTGTATCGTTTCATCGGACCGCACCTCCCTTGGCCATGGACATCAGCTCACGCAGCTTCACCCGGCTGCCCCGGTGGACGATGAGTCCCGCATATACCCGGGACGCCAGGGTCAGCAGACCCCAGATCACCGCCGCCTGGATCGCCCAGGACGCCAGCACCAGCCAGAAGGACACATTGCCCCCGGCAAACTGCACCGGGGCGCAGAAAATACTCACAACGGGGCACAGGGTGGAAAACACCGCCACCGGCCCGGAGGGCACGGCCCCCACCACGAAGGAGGCCAGATATCCCGCCATGGTCAGCAGCATCACAGGCCCCGTGGCCTCGCCTGCCTCCTCCATGCCGGAGCAGCAGGCCCCGGCCACGCCGCCGATCAGGGACATGGTCAGATACCCCAGCCCCAGGGACACCAGCAGCACCAGCAGCACCCCCGCCGCCTGCCACAGGTCCTCCTGCACCCGGGGCACAGCCGCCAGCAGGCCGGACAGCTGCTTCTGCAGCACGCCGGGGCCCATCAGCCCCGCCGTCAGCCCGCAGGACACCCCGAGGCCCGCCAGCATGGCCAGCAGCCACCCGAAGGTGAAGGCCATCACCGCCAGGATCTTCCCCGCCAGCAGGGCCATGGGCTTCACGCTGACCAGCAGCAGCTCCACCAGCCGGGAGTCCTTCTCCTCCACCACGGCCCGGATCACATAGGACGCGCTCATCAGGCACAGGATCATGGCCAGAATGGAATAGCCGTACTGGACCCAGAAGCCCTCCTCATGGGAGTCCTCCTCCCCGGTGGACGCCGTCAGGGCCTCCAGCTGCCGGGACGACAGGCCCGCCGCCTGCAGGCAGGCGTCCCGGACGGCCTGCCGGGCCGTCTCCGCCAGCTGGGACAGCTCCCCGGCGTCGGCGGTTTCGCTGCCGACCACCGCCACCTGATAGCCGGTCTCATCGCCGGTGATTGTCACCACAGCGTCCGACTCCCCGGCGCCGGCGGAAAAGTCCGTGTCCGCCCAATAGGCGTCGCCGGAGAAGTCCAGTGCCAGGTCCGTGCGGTTGTCCACCCGCACCGACGTCAGGCCCGCGGTGTCCGATGTCTCCGGCGTCTCGCCGCCCAGTAGAGCCGTCAGCGGCATACTCACCGCCGCCAGCAGCACCATGATGATCAGCGTCACCCGGTTTGCCCTGCTTTTCAGCAGCTGCGACAGGGTGAAGCGGTACACCTGACCCGTGCCGGACAGGTCACGCATCGGACTCACCCCCCACGGTTTCCACGAAAATCTCATGGAGGGACGGCTCCCGCAGGTTGAACAGCACCACCGTGACCCCGGCCCGGGTCAGCCGGGCCAGCAGGTCGTTGGCCTGCTCCTGGCCGGTGACCTTCAGCTGATACTCAAACTCCTTCCGGGTCACGATCTGCGCCCCGCTTTCGGCGATGTACGGCCCGGCGTCCTCCTCGGTTTTCAGCTGTAAATGCACCCGCCCGTAGCCCTTCTTGATATCGTTCAGGTGCCCCTGCAGAACCGTTCTGGACCGGTCCAGAATGGTCAGGTCCGTGCAGAACTCCTCCACCGTGGCCATCTGGTGGCTGGACATGATCAGGTATTTCCCGGCCTCGATCTCCTCCCGGATGATCCCCTTGAACAGGTCCGTGTTGATGGGGTCCAGGCCGGACAGCGGCTCATCCAGGATCAGCAGCTCCGGGTCCGACAGCAGGGCCGCCATCAGCTGGATTTTCTGCTGATTGCCCTTGGACAGCTGGTCCGGCCGCTTGGGCTTTTCCCGCTGGGCGGAGCCGCCCAGAAGCCCCCGCCGTCCCGTCTGCGCCGGGGCGCTGGGATAGAGATACTCCTCCACCTCCAGCCGCTGTGCCCAGTACCGGATGCGCCGCCTGGCCTCCGCCCGGGGTACGTCCCGCAGGGACGCGAAATACAGCAGCTGATCCATCAGCGCATACTTGGGGTACAGGCCCCGCTCCTCCGCCAGATATCCCACGTTGCAGCGGCTGATATCCAGCGGTTCCCCGTTCCACAGCACCTCTCCCCCGTCCCGGGACAGCATATTCAGCATCATGCGGATGCTGGTGGTTTTTCCCGCGCCGTTGGTGCCCAGCAGGGCATACACCCCCGGCCCGGGCATCCCGAAGGACAGCCGATCCACCACCGTCCTGTCCCCGTATCGCTTGGTCAGGTCCTTTACCGTCAGGCTCATGTTTCTTCCTCCTCCCAGAATAACTGGTCCAATGTCTTATCCAGCGCCCGGCAGATGGCGATGCACAGGCGGATGGTGGGGTTATAGTCCCCCTTTTCGATGGCGTTGATGGTCTGCCGGGACACGGACACCATGTCCGCCAGCTGCTGCTGGCTCAGGTCCTTGGCGGCCCGGGCCGATTTCAGGCGCAGATTCTTCATGTCTCCGCGTCCTCCTGCTCCTCCCGCTTCTGGCGGCGCAGACGGACCAGCATGCACACGAACATCACCCCGAACAGCACCCCGCAGGCCGGGGACAGGGCGTTCCAGGTCAGCAGTCCGTCCTCCACCAGGTCCCCGCTGCGCAGCTGCAGGAGGAAGTTGGGGATCTGGCACAGCACCACCGCGCCGAACAGCCACAGATAGGTCCGGGGATTCTGGGCCACGGCGAAATACGCGTCCTTCCGGACGCAGGCCACGATGAACACCCCGATGGACAGAAAGATCAGCATCCACGCCGACACCCCGGGCTTGGCCCAGGGGCCCCAGATGGCCTCCACCCCGGTGTTGACGGCCAGGCTGAGCATCAGCGTCAGAAACGCCCAGCGATAGGCCACCCCCCGGGCGGCCATCTGCCGCTCGTCATATTCCGGCTTGGGCCGGCCCTGCTTCTTCCGCACCGCCGTCAGTATCGCCGTGACCACCGCCACGGCCATGATCCCCGCCAGAATGCCCGCCAGATAAGGCTCCGTATCCATCGCTCCTTTCATACTGATTCTTGATTAAAAAATTGAATCAAGAATCCCGTGCGCTGCGCGCACGCACAGCGTGGGAAAACACGCTGTGCCGTCTCATACAAAACCTGACGCACCTCCGGTGCTATAAAAAGCTTTTCAAGCTTTTTAACAGGTTTTAGTATCATACTGCTGCCCCAGCATATCATCCGCCCGACAGTTTGTCAAGTATATTTTACAAAAGTTTCACTTTAGCTGTCACCCAATCAGGCCGTCCTTTTCTCCTCGACAAAGGCGGCCCGGCCGGGTATAATGGTTCTATCCCACCAAGGAGGACCACGGATATGAAGAAAAAACGCCTGTTTCTGATCCCCCTGTGCCTGTTGCTGCTGGCCGCGGCCTGGTTCCTGCTGCGAAGCCGCATTCCCCAGCGGTGGTACACCGCCGATGAACTGGGCATCCCCCAGCTGCAAAGCCCCCTGGACGCCGACGGCGACGGCGTGGACGACTGGACGGACATGGTCCTGGGCGCCCGGGCCTATATCGGCACCCACCCCCACTATAAGAGCAAATACTACGCCGGCGGCTATCCCGACGACGGCCTGGGGGTGTGCACCGACGTGATCTGGCAGGCCTTCCGGGCAGCGGGCTACTCCCTGAAGGACCTGGTAGATGCGGACATTGCCGCCCATCCCGCCTGCTATCCCAACATCGAGACCCCTGACGGCAACATCGACTTCCGCCGGGTCAGCAATCTGGATACCTTCTTCCGCCGCTACGCCCAGGTGCTGACCTGTGAGCTGGACGATCCCGCCCAGTGGCAGCCCGGGGACATTGTGATCTTCGGCGACCGGGACCACATCGGCATCTGCTCCGACCGCCGGAACCGGCAGGGGATCCCCTTCCTCATCCACCACGGAAACCCCATCGACGAGGCCGTGGAGCGCAATGACATGGGCAAATATGTCATTACCGGCCATTTCCGCTGGATGGGATAAGGTTTTTTATAAAAAACGCCGCCTTTCCGTCACAAACCGCAAAATTTATCTTGCAATTCCCGGCGCACTGTGGTATTATATTTCAGCATTCCGCACAGGGGCGGACTTTCGGTCGGTGCCGCAAGGTTGGCCGGGGGGAGGAAGCTCCTGGAGGCAACAAACTAAAAATCAAAGGAGAAATGAAACCATGGCTAACCAGAACGTCGTATCCATGAAGGCCCTGCTGGAGGCCGGTGTCCACTTCGGTCACCAGACCCGCCGCTGGAACCCCAAGATGGCCCCCTACATTTACACCGAGCGCAACGGCATCTATATCATCGATCTGCAGAAGACCGTGAAGAAGCTGGAGGAGGCCTATAACTTCGTGCGTCAGCTGTCCGAGAGCGGCCAGTCCCTGCTGTTCGTGGGCACCAAGAAGCAGGCTCAGGAGGCCATCAAGGAAGAGGCTCTGCGCTGCAATATGTACTATGTCAACGCCCGTTGGCTGGGCGGCATGATGACCAACTTCAAGACCATGCGCACCCGTATCGACCGCCTGAACCAGCTCAAGACCATGCAGGCCGACGGCACCTTCGATATGCTGCCCAAGAAGGAAGTCATCAAGCACCTGGGCGAGATCGAGAAGCTGGAGAAGTACCTGGGCGGCGTGAAGGAAATGAAGAAGCTGCCCGGCGCCCTGTTCATCGTGGACACCCGCAAGGAGCGCAACGCCATCGCCGAGGCCCATCGTCTGGGCATCCCCGTTGTGGCCATCGCCGATACCAACTGCGATCCCGACGAGATCGACTATCCCATCCCCGGCAACGATGACGCCATCCGCGCCATCCGCCTGATCTCCTCCATTATGGCCAACGCCATGATCGAAGGCCGTCAGGGCGAGCAGACCGAGGAAGCCGCCCAGGAGACCGCTGAGTAAGCGTATATTTTCAGGCTGTATCACCGCGTAACCACGGGGCAGGGTGTATGCCCTGCCCCTTTTACTGTATTATTATGAAATTGGAGGAACTAAGAATGTCTTTTACTGCTGCTGATGTGAAGACCCTGCGCGAGATGACCAGCGTGGGCATGATGGACTGCAAGAAGGCCCTGACCGAGTGCGACGGCGACATGGACAAGGCCGTTGAGTATCTGCGGGAAAAGGGCCTGGCCAAGGCCGCCAAGAAGGCCGGCCGCATCGCCGCCGAGGGTATGTCCTATGCCCTGGTGGAGAACGGCGTGGGCGCCCTGGTGGAAGTCAACTGCGAGACCGACTTCTGCGCCAAGAGCGACCTGTTTGTCGCCTTCGTCAAGGATATCGCCAAGGCCGTTCTGGATAACGACCCCGCCGATGTGGACGCCCTGATGAACTGCAAGTATCCCGGCACCGAGCTGACCGTGTCCGAGACCATGCCCGAGAAGGTCATGTCCATCGGCGAGAACCTGCAGATCCGCCGCTTCGTCCGCTTCGCCGAGAACACCAGCGTGGGCTATGTCCATGCCGGCGGCAAGATCGGCGTTCTGGTGAACCTGGCCGTGGAGGGCGTGGACGCCTCCGAGATCGGCAAGAACGTCGCCATGCAGATCGCCGCTCTGAATCCCCGCTTCTGGGATAAGTCCCAGGTCACCGAGGACGTCCTGGCCGAGGAGAAGAAGATCGCCCTGGCTCTGATGGACAGCGATCCCAAGATGGCCTCCAAGCCCGCCCAGGTCAAGGAGAAGATCGTCATGGGCAAGATGAACAAGTTCTACGAGGAGAACTGCCTGCTGCAGATGGAGTTCGTCCGCAGCGACCTGTTCCAGGGCACCGTGGAGCACTACATTGCCGACGCCGCCAAGAAGCTGGGCGGTTCCGTGAAGTTCGTCACCGCCGTTCGCTTCCAGACCGGCGAGGGCATCGAGAAGAAGCAGGAGGACTTCGCCGCCGAGGTCGCCGCTCAGATGAACATGGGCAAGTAAGCCCCCTCCCCTACCGTATAGAAAATCCCGCGCCGATATCGGCGCGGGATTTTTTCAGCTCTTTATCACTTTTTCAGCCGCTTGTCGCACTTCACGGCCAGCTTGGTGCCCACCGTCTGGAACAGCTGCACCAGCAGAATCAGCAGGATCACCGCCGCAAACATCACCAGGTACTTATACCGGTAATAGCCGTAGTCGATGGCGACCTTGCCCAGGCCGCCGCCGCCGATGATGCCGCTCATGGCGGAGTAGCCCAGAATGGTGGTCAGGGAGATGGTGACGTTCTGGATCAGGGACGGCACGCTCTCGGGAATCATCACCTTGCAGATGATCTGCATGGGCGTGGCGCCCATGCTCTGGGCCGCCTCGATGATGTTGGGGTCCACCTCCCGCAGGCTGCTCTCCACCAGCCGGGCCACAAAGGGGAAGGCCGCCACCACCAGGGGAACGATGGTGGCCGTGGTGCCCACGGCGGTGCCGATGATCAGCCGGGACAGGGGGAACACCATGATCATCAGAATCAGGAACGGGATGGACCGCAGCAGATTGATGATCACATTCAGCACCGACAGCACCGGCTTCGGCAGGGGCAGGACGCCGTCCTTCTCCCCCGCCACCAGCAGCACCCCCAGAGGCAGGCCCAGCAGGATGGCCAGGGCGGTGGACAGCACCGTCACATAGAAGGTCTCCCACAGTGCCATGGGAAACTGGGTCAGAAAGGCGGTTTTCAGCTCCGCCAGGGACTCCGCCGTAAACAGATCACTGTACATCCACGCTTACCTCCTCTGCCTGCAAATTGGGGATAGTCCGGAAAAACTGCCAGGCCCGGTCAAACTGGCTGTTGGGGATGCCCAGCAGCATACTGCCGTAAACCTCCTCCGACAGCTTCTGGGTGCTGGCGGAGATGACGTTGGCATAGATGCTCTCCTCCGCCGCCAGCCGGGCCACCATGGGGATGGCCGTGGTCTGGGCGCTGCGGAAAATCAGCCGGATGCGCCGCTCCTGGCTGGGGTCGGACACTGCCGCGTCGGCCCCGCCGGGGAACACCAGGTGCCGGGCCGCCTGGGACCTGGGGGCGGAGAACACCGCCGATACCAGGCCGTCCTCCACCACCTCGCCGTCGTCCAGGATGGCCACGTGGGTGCAGATCTCCTTCACCACGCTCATCTGGTGGGTGATGACCACCACGGTGATGCCCAGCTTGCGGTTGATGTCCTGGATCAGCTCCAGGATCTGCCGGGTGGTTTTGGGGTCCAGGGCGCTGGTGGCCTCGTCGCACAGCAGCACCTTGGGATTGGTGGCCAGGGCCCGGGCGATGGCAATGCGCTGCTGCTGGCCGCCGGAGAGCTGAGCGGGATAGGCCTGGGCCTTATCCGGCAGCCCCACCAGCTCCAGCAGCTCCCAGGCCTTGGCCTGGGCCTCCTTCCGGCCCACCCCGGCCAGCTCCATGGGGAAGCAGATGTTCTGCAAACAGGTGCGCTGCATCAGCAGGTTGAACCGCTGGAAGATCATGGTGATCTCCCGCCGGGCCGCCCGCAGCTGGGCCGGGGTCATGGCGTCCAGCTGCTGGCCGTTGACGATGACCCGCCCCTCCGTGGGCCGCTCCAGCATATTGATGCAGCGGACCAGAGTGCTCTTGCCTGCGCCGCTCATGCCGATGATGCCATAGATATCCCCGTCGGCGATGGTCAGGGACACGTCCCGCAGGGCGTCCACCCGCCCGCCGGCGTTTTCAAAGGTCTTGCTGACATGCTGTAATTCGATCAAGGCTGCTGCCTCCCCTTCTGTTGTTGATAAACGGTTACTTGGAAGCCTTCAGAGCGTCCAGGCTGGTCTGCAGGCCGCCATACAGGCCCATGGGCTCCACATGGATGGCGCTGACGGACACGATGTGGGTGTTGTTCTCGGCGTTGAAGTCCTCCAGATAGGGCAGATGCTGGAAATAGTTGGCGTCCAGGGTGCCGTCGTCCACCACGGTGTTGGGCACCACATAGTCGTTGTAAACCTGGATGTCCAGGGTGATGCCCTTGGCGGCCAGGATCTCCTTGGCCACCTCCAGGATCTCGGCGTGAGGCGTGGGGGAGGCGGCCACGGTGATGGTCTGGCCCTTCAGGGCGTCGTAATCCACGGAATCGTCATAGCCGTTGCCGGGGTTGGTGACGGTGCTGACCACGGAGCCGTTGTACTTGCTCTCGATGAAGCTGGCCACCTGCCGGCTCTCCAGGGCGGCCTTCAGGGCCAGGATCTTGGGGGAATTTTCGTTGCCCTCCTTCACAGCCAGGATGTTGGCATAGGCGGAGGAGGAGCCCTCGATGGCCAGGGAGTCCTTCACGGGGTTCAGCCCGGCGTTGATGGCGTAGTTGGAGTTGATGACGGCGTAGTCGGCGTCCTTCAGCATATCGGGCAGACGGGCGGCCTCGGCCTCTACGATCTCCACGTTGTAGGGATTCTCCACGATGTCGTTCTTGGTGGCGGTGATGCCGGCGCCGTCCCGCAGCTTGATGATGCCGTTTTCCTGCAGCAGCAGCAGGGCGCGGGCCTCGTTGGTGGTGTCGTTGGGAACGGCGATCTTCAGAGAGGTGCTCTTGGAGCCGCAGCCCGTCAGAGCCAGGGACAGGGACAGGACCAGCGCCAGGATCAGCGCGGTGAGCCGAACGGAATTCTTTTTCATGATGGTTATCTCCTTTTTATGTCAAAGTTGGTTGATTGATTCTCTTGTATGGAACATCCGATGGCCCGGGGCCACATTCGGTCATCCAGCAGGTTCAGCAGGCCCGGCATCAGGCGCATGGTTTTTCAGCTCCTTTCTTATTCTGCCATGCTTTCGCACAGCAAAAAAACAGCGGAAGGTCATTGACCTTCCGCTGCCGCAAACGCTTCATTCAGGCAGGTGATGAAAGAGAATGACCATTTTTGCCATAGCAAAGCATGCACATGCCGCACATGTGCATCATGGTCATCATCATGCTGTTGCCGCAGAGCTGCTTCGTCATGGCGTGTTCCCTTTCCCGCCGCACAGGCGGCGTTTCTTGTCGATGGGTGCATGTTAGCACCATCCGCGGCATTTGTCAACCGCTATTTTTCATATTTTTTCATCACGACGCAAATTTTTTTTCGTGGCGGCAGGAGAGTAAACATGCAAAAGAGGAGTGTTTTTCTGGATTTTCTACCGCTGACAAGGAGTTTTCCCTGTCAGATGTTCACACTTTTTTTACAGATTCTTTCTTGCTGAAAATGGGAAGCTATGGTATTATATTTGTTAATGGTAGAGTTTGCGTATCTGCCCGCCAAGCCGGACAGGTACGCTATCGTTTTGATTGCCGGAATTTTGAAGGAGGAATTGTTTGTTGTCACGCAAGAAACCTGATCTGCTGACCCAGCAGGCCCGCCTGCGCCGGAAGCACCGGGAGAAGGGGCAGGTCCTGGCGATTTTCCGCAAGCCCATGCGGGAGTCCCTGACCTCGGTGCTGCCCATCACGGCCATCGTCCTGCTGCTGTGCTTCACCGTAACCCCGGTGTCCAACAACGCCATGATGGCCTTCCTGGTGGGAAGCCTTCTGCTGATCGTGGGCATGGGGCTGTTTTCCCTGGGCTCCGAGATGTCCATGATCCCCCTGGGCGAGGCCGTGGGTAAGGAAATCACCCGCTCCAAGAAGGTGTGGATCATCGTGGCCATCAGCTTCCTGATCGGCGTGATCATCACCGTGGCGGAGCCGGACCTGCAGGTTCTGGCCAGCCAGGTCCCCGCCATTGAAAACAATGTCATCATCTGGTCCGTGGCCCTGGGCGTGGGCGTGTTCCTGGTCATCGCTCTGCTGCGTATCCTGCTGGGCATTCCCCTGTCCTATCTGCTCATCGGGTTTTACGCGGTGGTGTTCACCCTGGCCATGTTCGTGTCCCCGGACTTCTGGTCCATCGCCTTTGACTCCGGCGGCGTCACCACCGGCCCCATGACCGTGCCCTTTATCATGGCCCTGGGCGTGGGCGTCAGCGCCGTCCGCAACGACAAGCACGCCGGAGGCGACAGCTTCGGTCTGGTGGCCCTGTGCTCCATCGGCCCCATCCTGACGGTGCTGCTGCTGGGCCTTTTATACAAGCCCGACGGCAGCAGCTACACCCCGGTGACCGTGCCCGACGCCCAGGACACCGTGGAGATGTTCCGCTCCTATACCCACGCTCTGCCGGAATATTTCAAGGAAATTCTGGTGTCCCTGGCCCCCATTGCCGGGTTCTTCCTGATCTTCCAGCTGCTGACCCGCCGCCTGAACCGCCGCCAGGTCATGAGCATGATCGTGGGCTTCCTGTATACTTATCTGGGCCTGGTGCTGTTCCTGACCGGCGTCAACGTGGGCTTCATGCCCGTGGGCAACTTCCTGGGCCAGAGCATCGCCTCCCTGGAGTGCAGCTGGGTGCTGATTCCCATCGCCATGGTCATCGGCTACTTCATCGTGGCGGCGGAGCCTGCCGTCCACATCCTCAACCGCCAGGTGGAGGAGATCACCGCCGGCTCCATCCCCGCCAGCGCCATGAATCTGGCCCTGTCCATCGGCGTATCCGTGTCCCTGGCCCTGGCCATGATCCGGGTGCTGACGGGCATCTCCATCATGTGGTTCCTGCTGCCGGGCTATGCCCTGAGCCTGGCTCTGTCCTTTGTGGTGCCGAAGATCTTCACCTCCATCGCCTTCGACTCCGGCGGCGTGGCCTCCGGTCCCATGACCGCCACCTTCCTGCTGCCCTTCGCCATGGGTGCCTGCGACGCCCTGGGCGGCAACGTGGTCACCGATGCCTTCGGCGTGGTGGCCATGGTGGCCATGACCCCCCTGGTGACCATCCAGCTGCTGGGCGTCAGCTATAAGTGCCGCATCAAGCGCACCGCCCCCGTGGCCGTGGCCGAAGTGGAAGAGATCATCGAGCTGGCATAGGAGGAAACCCAATGAAACGACTGTATCTTATGATCACCATCACCAACCGGGTGGTTGGCTCCGGCCGGTTTGTGGATTTTTACCGGGCCTTCGGCGCGCCGGTGGTGTTCACGGCCCTGGGCCGGGGCACCGCCAGCGACGATGTGCTGAGCTATCTGGGCCTGGAGGCCACGGAGAAGGCCGTGCTGTTCTCCGTGGTGACGCCCGCCTGCAAGGAGACCCTGGTGAAGGAGCTGGTGTCCACCATGCACCTGACCGCCCCCGGCAGCGGCATCGCCGTTTGCCTGCCCCTGAGCAGCATCGGCGGCAAGTCCGCCATGAACTACCTGACCTCCGGCGACCCCTCCAAGGCCCCGGAAATCGACATTGAGGAGGACCATACCATGAAGGAAGCAGCCTATCAGCTGATCGTTGCCATCGCCAACCAGGGCTACACCGATAAGGTCATGGAGGCGGCCCGTTCCGCCGGAGCCCGTGGCGGCACCATTGTCCATACCCGTAGCACCGGAGCCGAGGACGCCGGGAAGTTCTTCGGCATGTCCATTGCCGAGGAGCGGGAGATGATCTTCATCGTGGCCCCCACCAGCGAGAAAAACGCCATCATGCAGGCCATCATGGCCCAGGCCGGCCCCAGCACCAAGGCCCAGGCCATCACCCTGAGCCTGGCCCTGGAGGACGTGGTGGGCCTGTTCACCACCAACCCGGACCAATAACAAACGCACCGCCGCCCCCGGTTTCCCGGGGGCGGTTTTTCTTGTCAAACGGCCCCCAGTCTGCTACAATGGGGAAAAACACACAGGAGGTGAGACCATGGAGGAGCATGCGGTCTATCGGGTGCTGATGGTGGAGGATGACCGGGGCATCGCCCAGGCGGTGCAGACCCAGGGAGAGCTGTGGAATTTACAGGTGCGGCAGGTCCGGGATCTGCGGCACGTGATGGAGGAGTTCGCCGCCTTTGACCCCCATCTGGTACTGCTGGACATCGGCCTGCCCTGCTTCGACGGCTACCACTGGTGCACGGAGATCCGCCGGGTCTCCCGGGTGCCGGTGATCTTTATCTCGTCTGCGGCGGACAATATGAACATCATCATGGCCATGAACCTGGGTGCTGACGACTTTATCGCCAAGCCCTTTGACCAGAGCGTGCTGATGGCCAAAATTCAGGCCCTGCTGCGCCGGACCTACGACTTCGGGGCCTCGGCTCCGGTGCTGGAGCATCGCGGCGCGCTGCTGAACACCGGGGACAACACCCTGACCTATCAGGGCCAGCGGGTCTCCCTGACCAAAAACGAATACCGGATCCTGCTGTGCCTGATGCAGAGCAAGGGCCGGGTGGTGAGCCGGGAGAAGCTCATGGAGCGCCTGTGGGAAACCGACAGCTTCGTGGACGAGAACACCCTCACCGTGAACATCGGCCGTCTGCGGAAAAAACTGGACGCCGCCGGTCTGCCGGGGTTCATCACCACCCGGGTGGGCCTGGGCTATATGGTGGGGTGAGGGCTATGCTGACCGGATATCTGCGGCAGCGGCGCAGGACGCTGCTGGCGTTTTTCCTGTTCGGCGGCATCTTCGCCGCCGCCTTCGCCCTGTACCAGCTGCCGCTGCGGGCGGTGGCCTATCCCTTTGTGCTGTGCGCCGCCGCCGGGGCGGTGCTGCTGACCCTGGACTATCGCCGGGTCCTGCGGCAGCACCGGCGGCTGGAGCTGCTGCGGCAGCTGCCGGAGGAGCTGGCCGACGCCCTGCCCCCGGCGGACACGGTGACGGAGGCCGACTATCGCAGCCTTGTGACCCTGCTGGCGGAAAGCCGCCGGGCCATCCGCACCCAGGAGGAGCAGCGCTACGGCGACATGGTGGACTACTATACCATGTGGGCCCACCAGATCAAAACTCCCATTGCCTCCATGCGCCTGACCCTGCAGAACGAGGACTCCGACCTGGCCCGCTCCCTGTCCGGGGACCTGATGCGGGTGGAGCAGTATGTGGAGATGGTGCTGGTGTTCCTGCGGCTGGACAGCAGCACCACCGACTATGTGATCCGCTCCCACAGCCTGGACGATATCGTGCGCCCGGCGGTGCGGAAGTTCGCCGGGGAGTTCATCCGCCGCCATCTGCGGCTGGACTATCAGCCCCTGGACCGCACCGTGGTCACCGACGCCAAGTGGCTGGGCTTCGTGGTGGAGCAGGTGCTGTCCAACGCCCTGAAATACACCGCAAGCGGCTCCGTGACCATCGCCATGGACGGCGATGACCTGTGCATCCGGGACACCGGCATGGGCATCGCACCGGAGGACCTGCCCCGGATCTTCGACCGGGGGTTCACGGGCCTCAACGGCCGCCGGGACACCCGGGCCAGCGGCATCGGGCTGTACCTGTGCCGCCGGATCTGCCGCAGCCTGGGCCACACCATCCGGGCCTCCTCCGTGCCCAACCAGGGAACGGAAATCCGCATCGGTCTGGGCCAGAAGAAAACGTTGCCGGAGTAAAAATCGCCCCAAATCGCAAACAAAACACGACACCCCGTCAGGGGTGTCGTGTTCTTCTATCTTAACACTTTTCCATATGTAAAACAACTGAAAATTTACATAAAATTAACACTTGAAAATTGTCGAATATTGCCACTTGCAAGATCAAAACCAGAGGTATATAGTATGAAATGTAATTTTTCGGTAAACAACTTTACAAAACCCATGCGAACTCCGGAAAAAGTCAACTTTTTTCGGGTCTAGTTTTTTTGGGCAAAAATTGCAAAAGCGCCATAAGCTGATGTTAAGGAAGCGTTAACGGTGATTTTGCCGGAAGGGAGGCGGAACCATGACAAGAGAGGACGCAGTGGAGCGGCTGTGCGATGTATACGGCGGCAGCTTCGACATCACCCGCTGTGAGGAGGCGGAGCTTCCCCTGGCGGCGAAGATGGACTTTTATGTCCACAACTCCAAATATGTGCTGTCAAAAAAAGCCAAGCTGTGGGAGGCCAACAGCTTTGAATATGTGTATCTGTTCACCGTTCCGCACCTGACCCGGGAGATCTACGAGCAGTGCGAGCGCCTGGCCTACGAGCAGGGCAGGGCCCGCATCCGGCCCGGCCCCAACCATATGTACACCTATATCTCCGCCATCTTCCTGTGCGACTCCTGCGACCCGGAGGCACGGAAGGCCCTGAAGCGGTGCCGCCGGTACGAGAGCTTCCGGCTGTCCTATTGGGGATGGATGGATTTTCATACCGCTCTGGTGGTGCTCCCGGAGGAATCCGTGGCCACCAACGCCAGCGGACACAGTGCAGCGCAGGTGCTCAAACGGGCCCTGTTTCATAAGCAAAAGAGAAAATTGTTTCGAAAGGAGAGAAGTTTATGAATGCTGCTTTGTTCCTGATCATTGGCGTTGCCGTGCTGATCGTAGGATATATTTTCTACGGCGGCTGGCTGGCCAAGAAGTGGGGCGTGGATAACTCCCGCGTCACCCCTGCCCACGAGCTGGAGGACGGCAAGGACTATTGTCCCGCCAAGGCTCCCGTTCTGATGGGCCATCACTTTTCCTCTATCGCCGGCGCAGGCCCCATCAACGGCCCCATCCAGGCCGCTGTGTTCGGCTGGGTCCCCGTTATGCTGTGGGTCCTGATCGGCGGCATCTTCTTCGGCGGCGTCCACGATTTCGGCGCCCTGTTCGCCTCCATTCGCCATAAGGGCGAGTCCATCGGCGAGGTCATCGGCGACGCCATCGGCGCCCGGGCCAAGAAGCTGTTCATCATCTTCGCGTACCTGACCCTGATCCTGGTGGTGGCTGCATTTGCCTCCATCGTGGCCAACACCTTCAAGGCCACCTATGTGGACGGCGTGCTGGATAAGGCCGCTTCCGCCGCCAACGCCTCCACCGCCATCATCTCCATCATGTTCATCCTGATGGCCATCATCTTCGGCTTCTTTGTCTATCGCCGGAATGCTCCTCTGGGCATCTCCACCGTCATCGGCGTCATCGGCATCGCCGTGTGCATGTACATCGGCCTGAAGTGGCACCCCATCTATCTCAGCGGCAACGTCTGGATGATCATCGTTGGCCTGTATATCGCCATCGCATCCGTCACCCCCGTGTGGATCCTGCTGCAGCCCCGTGACTATCTGAGCTCCTTCCTGCTGTATGCCATGATGATCCTGGCGGTCGTGGGCATCATCGGCTGCCACCCCACCGTGGATATGCCCGCCTTCACCGGCTTCAAGGATACGCTGGCTCCCTCCGGCACCTCCCTGGGCTATATGTTCCCCGCTCTGTTCGTGACCATCGCCTGCGGCGCCGTGTCCGGCTTCCACTCCCTGGTGGGCTCCGGCACCACCGCCAAGCAGCTGGATCAGGAAAAGGACGCCAAGCCCATCGCTTACGGCGGCATGCTGATCGAGTGCGCTCTGGCCCTGATTTCCGTCTGCGCCGTTGGTTACATCTGGGCGCAGTACGCCGACGGCACCACCGTGACCCCCACCGTGGTGTTCGCCACCGGCCTTGCCTCCATGTTCTCCAAGGTGTTCGGCGCCGGCTGCTACAACGTGGTGTATTCCATGCTGATCCTGGCCGTGTCCGCTTTCTGCCTGACCTCCGTGGATACCGCCACCCGTCTGGCCCGCTATATGTTCCAGGAGTTCTTCACCGCCCCCGGTGAGAGCCGCGAGAATATGCCCGGCTGGAAGAAGGTCGTGACCAACCCCTATGTGGCCACTGCCATCACCGTGGTGGCCGGCGTGGCCCTGGGCATGACCGGTTATGCCAAGATCTGGGCTCTGTTCGGCGCTGCCAACCAGCTGCTGGCTGCCCTGGGTCTGCTGGCTGTGTGCTGCTGGCTGGGCAAGATCGGCCGCAACAACAAGATGTTCTACTTCCCCATGTTCTTCATGCTGATTGTGACCCTGACCTCCCTGGCGTTCACCATCAAGGCCCAGTTTGCCGGTATCGCTGCCGGCGGCGAGGGTGTTGCCTGGTTCTACATCCGCGCGATCATCGCCATCCTGCTGGTGGTTCTGGCCATCGTGCTGGTGGTGGAGGGCATCCAGGCCCTGTCCCGCAACAAGAAGGCCGCCGCCAAGTAACGGCTGCGTGATACCTTCCGTTGCATAAAGCAATATAACAAGTCCCGCCCCCGGCAATCGCCGGGGGCGGGATGCTTTTGCGTTCCGCCGATCTCCTTGCCGTGTCATTGCCAGGAGCGAAGCGACGCGGCAATCCGTTCCTCGCGCAGCGGCCCGCTGAGGGCAGCGCGCCCTACGGACGGCTTCCGAGAATCCTCCCATTTCCGGCAATCTCCCGGTACACCTGGCGCCCCACGCCCCCCTGAACGCCGAAACAGCCGTCTGACCGACGGCTGCTTCAACACGATTCACTTTCATATCCGCTTCCGACACACCAGGCTGTCCTCTTTTCCGAAGGCCCGGGCGGCATGCGCCACGGTGATGGCCGCCTCCCGGGAATAGGGGAAGAACAGCAGCACCGGGGTCTTGAAGGTCAGCACGATGACCTTGGGGGTTACCACGCACACGTCCCAGTCCGCCCAGTCGAAATGGGTGGGCTTGCCCTTTTCGTTCTCCTCCCGGATGCCGCCGGCGTCGAAGTTTACGGTGCCGTCGGGGCCGTTCTGCTGCCGGAACTGCTGCCAGCTGTGCCGGTAATTCCGCCGCATCATACCCCGCAGCACCAGCTCCATCACGCCGCAGCCCGCGCACACCCCGGTCATGGCCCAGGACATGCCGCCCAGCTCCAGCAGGGCCGTCATGGCCCCCAGCACCGCCGCCAGGATCAGAAAGGCGATCCCCCGCCGCAGCAGTCCCCGGGCATACCAGGTGAAGCTGCGGCACCGGGCGTCATGCTTTTTCAGCCGGTGCCGCCGGGCCGCGATGCCCTGGGCCAGGTCAAATAGCCGCTCCGTGCCCGTCAGGTGATAGTGCAGCTGGAAGAAGGTCTCCCCTGTCATGCCCGCTCAGCCGCCAGGGCCTCCTCCAGGGCGTGGGCCATCTGGTCGGGGCAGGAGGTGGGCTTGGGGCCGCAGTGGATGCCCTTCATCCGCTCAATGGCGTCCTGGGCGTTCATGCCCACCACCAGGCGGCTGATGCCCTGCAAATTGCCGTTGCAGCCGCCCTCCACGCTGACGCTTTTGATCACGCCGTTCTCCAGCTCCACGGTCATCTTCCGGGAACAGACGCCCCGGGGGGTATAAGTATAGGTCATATCGCTCAAACTCCTTTTGTGTAATCAGGAGTCCATTATACCCCAGACCGGCGGATTTGGCAAGACCTACGCCCGCTGCTGCTTCCGCTGCAATTGCAATCGGTCGGCGATCATGGCGATAAACTCGGAGTTGGTGGGCTTGCCCTTGGCGGAATTCACCGTATACCCGAAGTATTTTTGCAGCGTCTCGATGTCTCCCCGGTCCCAGGCCACCTCGATGGCGTGGCGGATGGCCCGCTCCACCCGGGACGGCGTGGTGCAGAAGCGCTTGGCTACCTCGGGATACAGTACCTTTGTCACGGCGTTGATCACATCCATGTCATTCACCGCGATCATGATGGCCTCCCGTAGGTACTGGTATCCCTTGATGTGTGCCGGGACGCCGATCTCGTGAATGATGGCGGTCACCATCCCCTCCAGAGCTGGGGCAAAGGGAGCCTCCTCCTGCTCCGGTGCGGCGGCCTGCCGCATCAGCTCCAACAGGGACTCCTCGTTCACCGGCTTGGGCAGGAAGAAATACACGCCCATTTCCATGGCCTGGGCCACGGTCCGGCGGCTGCAGAAGGAGGACACCACGATGGTCCGGGGCGCGCCCTGGCCCAGCTGGTTCAGCTGCCGCAGCAGCCCGAACCCGTCCAGGCCCGGCAGCACCACGTCCGTCACCAGCAGCTGCGGCCGCAGCCGCCGCACCAGGTCCAGGGCCTGGTCCCCATTTTCCGTGCTGCCTGCCACATGGAACTCGCCGGTGCCCTCCATCCGTTGTCGCAGCATGGTCCGAAACTCCTCATTGGCGTCTGCCAATACCACTGTTACCTTGTTTTCCATTTTGTTCCAACCCTTTTCCACACAATTTACACAGCCAAGGCTGTCGGTTTCACGGCAAACCAACATTTGTCGCTTGACCTGCATATAATTTACCAGGATTGGACAGGTTTTTCAAGGGGTAATTGTCGAATACTCATAATTTCTTTTCGACAAAACCATGTTAATTTGTTGTAAGTGACATATATTGTGGTTCTTAACAGGTCTTTAGCCAGCATCTTGTTATCCGCCGCGAACGAAATTTGCCCGATAGGACTCGTTGATTTCCCGCAGCTCCCGCTTTCCCTCGATATACGGGCGGTACATCTCCTCCACCCGGCCGCCGCCGAGATTTCCGCACCCGCTGCACCCATCGCAGCCGCCGTCGCACAGAGCCCGCCGGACGATCTCCTCCCGCTGGGCCCGGGTGGTGTCCTTAATGAGCACCGATTTCATATGCCGCACCTCCCTTCCTGGTCAGTATACCCCCGCCCCGGCGCTATATGCCCAAATTTTTTGTTCCGGACGCCAAATTTCGCCTTGACATTTTAGCTAAAATCCTGTATGATACTCCATGTTGTAAAGCATCATAACTTTACATAGGAGGGACCATCGTGAAGAACCAGACCTATCGCATGACGATGCTGTTCGATTTTTACGGCGAGGTCCTGACCCCGCGGCAGAAGGAATTCTTCGACCTGTACTATAACGAGGACCTGTCCCTGGCCGAGATCGCGGAGAATTACGGCATCTCCCGCCAGGGCGTCCGGGACGTGATCGTCCGGGCCGAGGCCATCATGACCGACCTGGAGGACAAAACCGGCCTCATGAAGCGCTTTATGCTGATGCAGCAGCAGGTGCAGGCCATTCTCGACGCCGCCGAGAAGATCCAGACCGTCAACTACCGGCAGTATGACAACCCGGAGCTGGCCCGTCTGGCCAACGAGATCACGCGCAGCGCCCAGGCGCTGAAGGAGTAACACCTATGGCATTTGAAGGACTTTCCGAAAAATTAAACGCCACATTCAAACGCCTGCGGGGCAAGGGCCGCCTGACGGAGGCCGACGTCCGGGAGGGCATGCGGGAGGTCCGCCTGGCTCTGCTGGAGGCCGACGTCAGCTATAAGGTGGTCAAGGACTTCGTGGCCCAGGTCACCGAGCGCTGCATCGGCGCGGACGTTCTGGACAGTCTCACCCCTGCCCAGCAGATCGTCAAGATCGTCAACGAGGAGCTGGTGCAGCTGATGGGCGGCACCAACGCCAAGCTGACCTTCGCCTCCAAGGGCCCCACCGTTGTGATGATGGTGGGCCTTCAGGGCGCCGGTAAAACCACCAACGGCGCCAAGCTGGCGGGCCTGATGCGCCGCCAGTTCGGCAAGCGCCCCCTGCTGGTGGCCTGCGACGTATACCGTCCCGCCGCCATCACCCAGCTGCAGGTGGTGGGCAAGCAGCTGGATATTCCCGTTTTCGAGATGGGACAGGCCAATCCCGTGCGCATCGCCGAGGAGGCCATCAAATACGCCCGGGACCACGGCCACGACATGGTGTTTCTGGACACCGCCGGTCGTCTGCACGTGGACGAGGCCCTGATGAACGAGCTGAAGAACATCAAGGCCAAGGTTCATCCCAACGAAATTCTCCTGGTGGTGGACGCCATGACCGGCCAGGATGCCGTCAACGCCGCCACCGCCTTTGACCAGGCCCTGGGCATCGACGGCGTCATGCTCACCAAGCTGGACGGCGACGCCCGCGGCGGCGCGGCCCTGTCCATCCGGGCCGCCACCGGCAAGCCCATCAAGTTCGTGGGCACCGGCGAAAAGCTGGACATGATCGAGCTGTTCCACCCGGACCGCATGGCCTCCCGCATTCTGGGCATGGGCGACATGCTCACCTTCATCGAAAAGGCCGAGCAGCAGTACGACGAGGAGCAGGCCCGGAAGCTGGAGGAAAAGCTCAAGAAGAACCGCCTGACCCTGACGGACTACATGGAGCAGATGGACCAGCTGCAAAAGATGGGCAATCTGGGCCAGCTGGCCGGGATGCTGCCCGGCGACATGGGCAAGCAGCTGGACGCCGCCAATCTGGACGAAAAGCAGCTGGGCCGCACCCGGGCCATCATCCAGTCCATGACCCCTCTGGAGCGGGAGAACCCCTCCATCCTCAACGCCAGCCGCAAAAAGCGCATTGCCGCCGGCTGCGGCTTGCAGGTGTCGGATGTGAACCGGCTGCTGAAGTCCTTCGAGATGCTCCAGCAGCTCACCAAGTCCATTTCCAAGGGCCGCTTCGGCGGCTTCGGGGGACCCGGCGGCATGCCTACCTTGGGCAAGGCCAAAAAGGGCAAGCTCCAGGGCTTCGGTCGGAAAAAACGTTTGAAATAAGTGCACAGGCATTTATATAATTTGAAATTACATTACAATTTGGAGGAAAAACATCATGGTTAAGATTCGTCTGAGAAGAATGGGCGCCAAGAAGGCTCCTTACTATCGCGTGGTCGTGGCGGATTCCCGCTATCCCCGCGACGGCCGCTTCATCGAGGAGATCGGCACTTATAACCCCTGCGTCTCCCCTGCCGAGATCAAGATCGACGCTGACCGCGCCCGTGAGTGGATCAAGACCGGCGCTCAGCCCACCGACACCGTTCGCGCCCTGCTGAAGAAGGTCGACGTTCTGTAAGGCAGGGGCACCATGAAGGAACTGCTGCTCTACATCGCCAGGAGCCTTGTGGACCACCCGGACCAGGTCACGGTGACGGAGGTGGAAAACGGCGACGAGCTGACGCTGGAGCTGCGCGTGGCCCCCGAGGATATGGGTAAGGTCATCGGCCGCCAGGGCCGTATCGCCAAGGAGATCCGCACGGTCGTGCGCTCCTATGCCCAGCGCACAGGCGTCAAGGCATCCGTGGATATCGTGGACTGATCGTCCGATATCCCTGCAATGGCTGAAAAAAGAGACAGACACTTTCGTGTCTGTCTCTTTTTTACGCATTTTCGTCCAGGTTGCGGAATACCGGCCGCAGCAGCAGGGCCGTCACATAGCTGAGGCTGCTGTATCCGATCAGCACCCACACGATGCTCAGGTAGAACCCCACCTCCGGGATAAACACGCTTACGCCCACCGGCACCGCCCAAACGGCCCAGATCAGCAGCATCCGGGGCAGGTGCCCCACCGCCACCAGCATGGCGTTTTTCAGGTGGTTGCGCCAGGTGTTTTCATACCGGGCCATCAGCGGGAAGGCGAAGGTCATCACCATGGCGGCCAGCTGCAAGGCGAACACCGCCAGCAGCTCCCACAAAAACGAGTCGTTCAGCCGGGCCATATACAGGTCGAAGCCGCACAGGGCCGCCACCGCCAGCAAAATCAGCCACACCGGCGTGGCTTTTTTCCAGTTTTCGCCCCAGGCCCGGAAGAATTGCCGGGCAACGTGGCCGTCCTCCCCGGCGATGAGCTTTCCCAGCACCTGGTACAGGGCGGCGCAGGAGGCCCCCATGGTCACCACCGGCAGCGAGCACACCAGCCACAGCACATTCAGAACGATCAGGCTCCAAACCCGCTCCATGCCCCGGGCAAAGGCCCCGTTGGGGTCAAAAAACGACTTCAGCAACGCTTACTCCCCCTTCAGCAGGTCCCGGAACCGGTGGGGCGTCTCCTGTCCCGCCAGCACCCGGGAGGCACCGGCGGCCAGGGCCTCCATCTCGAACTCACCGGCCATAACCTCCACCGGCGCGATAAATCCTACCTTTTGGGTCAGGTAATCCGTCACATACCGGGAGTGAGCAATGCCGCCGGTGAGGATGATGCGGTCGATGCGGCCGTCTGCGGCGGCGGCCAGGGCCCCAATGGACTTGGCCGCGGTATACAGCATGGCGTCGTACACCATCTGGGCCTTCTCGTCCCCGGCGGCGATACGGCGCTCCACCTCCATGGCATCGCTGGTGCCCAGGTGGGCCAGCAGGCCGCTTTTGCCCCGCACCAGCTTCATCATCTGCCCCCGGTCATACTTGCCGGAGTAGCACAGCTTCACCAGCTGCTCGGCGGCAATGCCGCCGCTGCGCTCCGGGGCAAACAGCAGCTCGTCATCCCGGACGTTATCCACCATTTTTCCGCCGATGAACAGCCGCACCGACGCACCACCGCCCAGGTGCAGCACGATCAGGCGGCACTGGTCAAAGGGCTTGTGCAGCACCGCCTCCGCGCAGCGGATGGCCATGGCCCGGGTATTCAGGGCGTGGCCCATCATCCGCCGGGGCAGCTCGGGAATGCCGGTGATCCGGGCCATAGGCGGCATCTCGTCCACCGCCACGGGGTCGTATACATAGGCCGGGATGTGCAGCGGCTCCGCCAGGTCCCGGGCCATGACGCAGCCCAGGTTGGAGGCGTGTGCCCCCTGGGTGATGGCGGAGAGATAGCCGATCATGTCCTGGTCCACGGCGAAGGCCCCGCTGGGGCAGGCCGGCAGCATGCCGCCCCGGGCGCACACCGCGTCCAGCCGGGTCAGGTCGAACCCGGCCAGGGCCTGCTCCACGCACCGCAGGCGGAAGGGGGCCTGGTCCATAATGGCTCCAAAGGGGGCCAGCTCCTCCCCGCTGTGGCGGATGGTTTTCTGCAAAAGGGCCTTCTCCCCCTGAAACACGGCGATTTTGGTGGAGGTAGACCCTGGGTTGACCACAAGGATGCAATATTCCATACCCTTATGCCTCCTTCCGGTCCGGAAAGGTTACCCCGTTGCACCGCAGCAGCATCCGGAAGGGATAGTCCCGGTCCAGATAGTTCCTGCAGTACCATTCGTAGGTGGCCTGGGGCAGGTGCACCAGCTCCGGCGCTTCGCAGCGGAAGGTCTCAAAGGTATGTTGGTCTCCGGACAGCAGCGCCGCCAGCAGCTCCAGCCGCCCCTCCTGCCGCAGCCGCTCCAGGCAGGCGTCCATCACCGCGGCGCAGACCCGCTCCTCGTCGTCGGCCCAAAGCTCCTTGTTGCCCAGCCAGAACAGAAATTCCTCCGGGTCCAGGTCCATTTTCGTGGTGATCTGGGACAGCTTGTAAAACCCCGCCCAGTTCCGGTCCCGCAGCACCTGGGTCAGGTACTGCACCAGGCCGTCGTCCAGGGCCACGCAGTCCAGCAGCACCTGGAAGGCGTGCTTTCCGGCGTCCGGGTCCGGCTGCTGTTCCGGTTCCTCCGGGGCTGCATCCCCTTCCCTTGCCAGCTGGGTCAGGGACTCCGGGTCGAAGCTGTCGAACACCTCCTGGGGGATCTCCGTGCCGTCCTGGGCGGCGCACATCCGCACCAGGGTGGGAATGTCACCGGCCTTCTGCATCAGCTCCAGGCTGCGGCGCATGGGGTCCGTCTCCGTCAGGGTCACGCCCTCCGGGGCGGCGCGTTTTCCGTCCATGATCTCGCCGATATATTGCATGCAATAATCCATCAAGGTCATAAAAAAGCTCCTCACTTTGCAGATATCTACCCCAGACTATACCATATCCGGGACGCTTTTGCAAGGCACAGGATCGCCCCGGCTTGTCCCGGCCCTGTCCCGGGATAAATCACCCCTGTCCCGGGACAGAAACTGTCCAAAAAGGGCAGCGCCCTTTTTGGACAAAAGGCTTGCAGTCTGCTGCGCGCATAATTTGTTCGCTGAAAGCGAACAAATTCCACACTTGCAGACTGAGAAGTATTTTTTGCCAGGTACACGCCCCGGCAAAAAATGATTCCATTTTATTTGCCGCCTGCGGGCGGCAAACTCTGCGAGGCTTTTTTGACAAACTGAGCCGCACCTGCGGGTGCGGCTCAGTTTGTAGGGAGTAGCCATTATTTTCCTGTTTTGGGGTGCTGATGATGCAGGTGCAGCACCGCCTCCAGCACGCCGCCGCCTACCGCCAGGGCCTTGTCCGAGGCAGTGGTGCAGTACTCCGGCTTGCACCGGGGGTCCACGTCTCCGGCCTTCATACCTCGGAAAACCGGCGTTCCATCGGCCAGAATGCCCCGCAGTACGCCGTCAATGGTGCATCTCATGGGCTGGCCCGCCACCTCTCCGGCGATGTCTCCGGCCCGGACCACCGCGCCGATTTCCAGCTTCTGGCAGAAAATCCCATCAGCCGGGGCCCGCAGCACCCGCTCCCCGGCATATCCGCCAATGAGGCCGGGAATGTTGGTGTTGGGCAGGGCGCTGCCCCGGTAGATCACCCGGCCCAGGGTGTGGCCCCGCATGGTCTCCACCACGGCATGGCAGTCCTCCCCCGCCGTGAAGCCCGGGCCGATGCCCACGACAATGGGCGCATCGTCTATTTTCGTGCCCAGGTTGCGCTTGGCCAGAATGGCGTCCACCAGGGCATCCGGCCGCAGGCGGGTGCGGCAGGTGCAGTCCGGGTCCGCCAGCACCGGGATCAGCCCCTGGGCCAGCAGGGCCTCCGCCTGGTCCGGGGTCTCCGCCCGGCGGGCGGTGACGTCCTCCACCGTCATCTCCCCCAGGATAATGGCCTGGGAAAAGCACACCGTCCGGCGGATGGCCGTGGGGGCGGGCAGGTCGGTCATGACCACCTGCATCCCGGCCCGGTACAGGCGCAGGGCGATGCCGGTGGCGATGTCCCCGGCGCCGCGAATGAGAATTTTCATAAAAGCTCCTCGATTTCTTGCCGTTTTCCCAAGAATAACACGTTTTTGCGGCTGCGTCAAGGTTGACGGGGACCCCGGAAGCTGGTACAATAGGGGCATGGATGAGAAAATGACGTACAACCTGACGGTCCGGCTGTTCTGCGGAGAGAAGTGCTTCGGGCCGGGAATGGCGCAGCTGCTGCGGAAGGTGCAGGAGCTGCACTCGCTGCGGGCGGCGGCCATGTCCATGAACATGGCCTATTCCAAGGCGTGGACCATTACCAAAAAGGCTCAGGAAGCCCTGGGCTTTCCTCTGCTGCACTCCGTCACCGGCGGACGGGGCGGCGGCGGCGCAGAGCTGACGCCGGAGGCCGTGCGGATGATGGCGGCCTATGACGACTACTGCCGGAAGCTGCGGGCCTATGCCGATGACCTGTTTCAGGAGGAGTTCGGGTACTTGCAGGAGGAAAACGGAGGTCTTTGATTCCTTCCTCCTGTGCTATCTCATCAAAATACATACAAAGAGGGCTGTCTCGTGACGAGACAGCCCTTTTTTGGCAAAAGGCTTGCAGTCTGCCGCGCGCATAATTTGTTCGCTGAAAGCGATCAAATTCCACACTTGCAGACTGAGAAGTGTTTTTGCGACGTACACGCCCAACGGAAGTCCCCTTGGGGGGCGCCGCCGCAAAAAACGGACCAAACTTGCTTTGCCGCCTGCGGGCGGCAAACTCTGCGAGGCTTTCTTTAACAAGCTGAGGGCTGTCTCGTGACGAGACAGCCCTCTTTTGGGGTGAAAAATGCGGCTCAGCCCAGAGTCACCTGGGTGTCGGTGAAGGTCAGAGCGGCCTCGTAGCAGGCGGTGACCGCCCGGACGAAGTGGGCCACGTCCCGGCTGCCCATGGTCTCGAAGCAGGAGTGCATGGCCAGCTGGGCCATGCCGATGTCCACGGTGTTCACCGGCAGCTTGGTGTTGGCGATGTTCCCCAGGGTGGCGCCGCCGGCCTGGTCGGGACGGTTGGCGTAGTGCTGGGTGGGCACCTGGGCCCGGCGGCAGATCTCCTGGAAGGCGGCGGCGGAGACGGCGTCGGTGGCATAGCGGGGGGAGTGCTTCACCACCACGCCGCCGTTGAGCACCGGGGCCTCGTTGGCGTCCGCCAGCTCCGGGTGGTTGGGGTGGCGGGCATGGCCGTTGTCGCAGGACAGCAGGAAGCTGTTGGCCACCAGGCGGCGATAGTCCCCGGAGGTGAGGCCCAGGGCGGAGGTGATGGCCGTCAGCGTCTCCGGCAGAAAGGCGGAGGCCGCGCCCTGCTTGGTCTCGGAGCCAATCTCCTCGTTGTCGAACACACACAGCACCGGGAGGGCGGTGGTCTCATGGGCGGTCAGGAAGCCCTGGGTGCAGGCGAACACACAGGCCAGGTCGTCCAGCCGGGGGGCGGACAGGAACTCCCCTGCCGGGCCCCAGACGGTGCCGGGCTGGTTGTTATACAGGAACAGGTCCCGGGCCACGATGTCCTCCGGCTGGCACCCGGCGGCGGCGGCAATCTCCCGGTCGAAGCTGCCCTTCTGCTCCCCGCCGGCGTACAGGGCCACCAGGTCCTGGGCGGGATTATACTTGGTTCCGTTGTTGCCGTCCCGGTTCAGGTGGATGGCCACCCGGGGGATCAGGGCCATGTCCTTCTTCATATCCACCAGGCGCATATCCAGGCCGTTTTCCCGGCGGACCAGCACCCGGCCAGCCACGCTCAGGGGGCGGTCCAGCCAGCAGTCGTTGATCATGCCGCCGTAGCGCTCGGCGGACAGGCGGACAAACTCGCCGGCAAGCTCCGTATGGTCCCGCAGACGGAAGCAGGGAGAGTCGGAGTGGCTGGCGGTCAGCACAAAGCCCGTGGGGCGGCCCTGGGGTACACGAAAGGCCATCAGCGAGGAGCCGTTCTTGGTGACAAAATACTTCCCGCCGGGGGTCAGGGTCCACTCCCCTGCCGTCAGCTGGGTGTAACCCTCGGACAGCAGACGCTGGCGGAGATTCTCCACCGCGTGGAAGCAGTCGGGGCTTTTCTGAATGTATTGCAGCATGGATGAAATCATGATAATCCTCCCATTTTTCGATAATGCGTATAAAAAGGGGCGTCCTCCGGCTGGAGGACGCCCCTTTTGGGGTCTGATCTTTCCGCAGTCAGCGGAACAGAAGCGTCAGAATCAGGATAAACACTCCGAATCCCACCAGGTAAGCCGCACAGATCAGCAGCGACGCCTTCATGGTTCCGAAGAAGAAGGCATGCCGGTCCTGCTTGCTCAGGGAATTGTCAACCCAGGGGGGAGATTTCTTGGCTTCCTCCCGCTCCTCCGGCTGCTCCTCCCGCTGGTAAGCGCTGCCGGGCAGATTGCCGAACAGCGACGGGCGCTTCACCTGGGACATGTCCGCTATGGTGCGGCCGTCGTCGTCCTCCCAGTGTTTTTCCTTCCTGGCCATTACTTCTGGTCGTACAGGTGGCAGACCACGAAGTGGCCGGGCTCGATCTCGCGCTGCTCAGGCACCTCGGTCTTGCACTGCTCCATGCACTGGGCACAGCGGGTGTGGAACTTGCAGCCTGCGGGGGGATTGGCGGGGGAAGGAATGGAACCCTCCAGCACAATGCGGTTCATCTTGGCCGTGGGGTCCGGCACGGGGATGGCGGAGAACAGGGCCTTGGTGTAGGGGTGCAGAGGATTCTTGAAGATATCCTCGGTGGCGCCGTATTCCACCAGGTTGCCCAGATACATGACGCCCACGGTGTCGGAGATGTGCTCCACCACGGACAGGTCGTGGGAGATGAACAGGTAGGTGAACTTGTACTGCTCCTGGAGCTCCTTCAGCAGGTTGATGATCTGGGCCTGGATGGACACGTCCAGAGCGGAAACGGGCTCATCGCAGACGATGAACTCGGGCTTCAGAGCCAGAGCGCGGGCGATGCAGATACGCTGGCGCTGGCCGCCGGAGAACTCGTGGGGATAGCGGTCCTTGTGGAAGGACTGCAGGCCGCAGTCGTCCATGACCTTGTCGATGTAGTCGTCGAACTCCTCCTTGGAGACCAGTCCGTGCTCACGGACGGCCTCGCCGATGATCTCGCCCACGGGCATACGGGGCTGCAGAGAGGAGAAGGGGTCCTGGAAGATGATCTGCATCTTGGTGCGCATGTCGCGCATCTCCTTGGCGTTAAGGTCATAGACCTCCTGGCCGTTGAACAGCACCTGGCCGCCGGTCTTTTCGCCGGACAGACGGAGGATGGTGCGGCCGGTGGTTGTCTTGCCGCAGCCGGACTCGCCCACCAGACCCATGGTGGTACCGCGCTTGAGGTTGAAGGTGACGCCGTCCACGGCCTTCACGTAACCCACGGTCTTGTTGAGCATACCGCCCTTGATGGGGAAGTATTTCTTCAGGTCCTTGACCTGGAGGATATACTGAGGATCGTACTGGACCTGCTCCTCAGCGGTCTTCTTGACATCAGCCATTCTGAGCGTCCTCCTTTCCGTAGTAACGGTAGCAGCTGACCATATGGGTGGGGGACAGCTGGATCATGTGAGGATACTCACCCTGGCAGCCTTCCACGCACATTTCGCAGCGATCCTTGAAATAGCAGTAGTTGGGCATGTTGATGGGGTTGGGGACCTTGCCGGGGATGGAATATAGCTTATCCACCTTCTTACCGACCATGGGCTTGGAGGCCATCAGGCCGATGGTGTAGGGGTGAGCGGGATTGGCGAAGATCTCCTGGGCGGTGCCCTTTTCCACCACGCGGCCAGCGTACATGACCACCACATAGTCGGCCATCTCGGCGATGACACCCAGGTCGTGGGTAATCAGCATGATGGAGGAGTTGATCTTATCCTTCAGGTTGCGCAGCAGGTCCAGAATCTGGGCCTGGATGGTCACGTCCAGAGCCGTGGTAGGCTCGTCGGCGATGATCAGGCGGGGATTGCAGGACAGGGCCATGGCGATCATGACACGCTGACGCATACCGCCGGACAGCTCGTGGGGGTACATCTTATAGACGCCCTCGCTGTTGGCGATGCCGGCCATCTCCAGCAGATGGATGGAGCGGGCCTTGATGTCCTCGGGGGTCTTGCCCTCACCGTCGTGCAGGGCAATGACCTCGTCCAGCTGGGCGCCGATGCGGAACACCGGGTTCAGGCTGGTCATGGGCTCCTGGAAAATCATGGACATGTAGTTGCCGCGGAGCTTCTGCATCTGCTCGATGGGGGTCTTGGTGATGTCGTAGGCCTTGCCATTGCCGAGATTCAGGCGAATCTCGCCCTCCACCACCTGGCCCTGGGGCCGCTGGAGCAGCTGCATGATGGACAGGCTGGTAACGGACTTGCCGCAGCCGGACTCGCCCACCACGCCCACGGTCTTGCCGATGGGCACGTCGAAGGAGACGCCGTCCACGGCGCGGACGGTACCCACGTCAGAGAAGAAGTAGGTATGCAGGTTCTCGATCTCCAGGGAGTTATTCTGGTCGTGCATCTGGGTGAGGAACTCCTCCTCAGGCACGTTCTTGCGCTTGTGCAGCTTTTCAAACTGGTCCGTGATCTTGCGGTTCTCCCGGGAAATCCGGCGAGACTCCTTGGCGGACAGATAGCCGCTTTCGTTTTTCTTAGCCATATGATCTCCTCCTTCCTCAGCGCTTCATCTTCGGGTCAAAGGCATCCCGCAGACCGTCGCCAACCAGGTTGAATGCCAGAACCGTCAGCAGCAGCAGCACGCCGGCGGGGATCCAGATGAACCAATAGGTGGTCAGAACGTGGGTGTTATTGACGTCGCTGATGATATTGCCCCAGGAAGCGAAGGGGAACTTGACGCCCAGGCCCAGGAAGGACAGGGTAGCCTCCATGATGATGACGCTGCCCAGGCCCATGGTGCAGGTGACGATCAGCTGGGGAATGACATTGGGGATCAGGTGCTTGAAGATCCGGCGGGACACACTGAGGCCGCAGGCCTCGGCGGCGGTCATGTACTCCTGCTCACGCAGGGACAGGATCTGGCCGCGGACCAGACGGGCGATACCGGCCCAGCCCAGGAAGCCCAGGATCAGCATTAAGTAGACCATTCGGATGGTGGGGTCCACGCGGGATGCATCCATGGCCGCGCCCAGAATAATGATGATGGGCATGGAGGGGATGCAGTAGAAAATATCGACGATACGCATGATCAGGTTATCCACCCAGCCGCCGAAGTAGCCGGAGATACCGCCGAAGATCACGCCGATGACGGTCTCAATGATGATGACGATGAAGCCGATCAGCAGGGAGACGCGGCCGCCGTACATCAGGCGGGTCAGCATATCCATACCGTACATATCGGTGCCCAGCCAGTGGTCCTTGCTGGGGAAGGAATACTGATCGTACTGACGGCTGGGCTTCTCCTGGAGGATCTTCCAGCTCATGGTGGCGGGATCATACTCCAGATCGTACTCAGCGGTGGCGCTGGTGGGAGTATCCTCCTGGGTGGGAGCGTTGGGGTCCTCGGTGTTGATGCCGGAGGACGGCTCCTCGGTGTCGGGCTCCTCCTCAGGCTCCTCGGCGACGATCAGGGACTCATCGGTGTAGCTGAAGGCAGCCTTGCCGTTTTCAGCGGTGGCAATGGCGGCATACAGCTTCTCCTTGAAGTCGCGGGTCAGGAACACGTCGGGGGAAATGGCGTTGACGATGATGTTGCTGACATAGGCCACATCGGCGCCGTCCTGGGAGGTGATGCTGCCATCCTCAGCCAGGGTGTAGGCTACGCCGTCGGCGGTGAATTCCTTAGCGCCGGAGGCGGAGGCCAGCAGGGCCTGATAGTTGAACTCGAAGGACAGGGTGCTGTCCTTGGCGGAGGCGTTCACCAGCTTCTTGCCGGCGTAGCCCACCACCTGACCGTTGTATTCCACGGAATAGAAGTCGTCGGAAACCTTGGTCAGGGTGAAGTTGTCGCTCTTGTTGGAGAAGGTGGTCTTCCCCTGCTGGATGGCCAGCATAGCTCTGGCCTGGGCGGTGAGGCCGAACACCTCGTCGTTGTTGCTGGCGTACTGGAACTCGGTGTTTTCCTTGGCCGCGCCGAAGTCACGGCGGATGGTCTTATCGGTGTAGAAGAACTGGTCCTGACCATAGGGGGAGATCAGGCCGCCGATGAAGGAAAACACGAACATGAAAACCAGGATGACCAGACCGGTGACGGCCATGCGGTTGCGGATGAAGCGCTTGGCCACCAGCATACCGGGAGAAAGGACCTTAACACGACGGTCATCGTTCAGAGAATACTGCTCCTGAGCAGGCTCCTGGTCGGCGTGCTTCATTTCCTCGCGGATCTCCTCACGGATCTCCTGCTCGACCTGCTGCTCATTGATCTTATCTTTGCGATCTGCCATTTTACTTCCTCCTCCCTTCTTAAGCGATGCGTACGCGAGGATCGACCACGGCGTACAGAATATCAGAAATCAGGTTACCCAACAGGGTCAGCACGGCCATAAAGACCAGGTAGAACATGGAGAACGGAATATCGCCGCCCACCATGGACTGGTAGGAAATGTAGCCGATGCCGGGGATGGAGTACAGCGTCTCGGTGATCAGTGCGCCGGAGAACAGGCCGGGCAAAGAACCACCGATGATGGTGACCAGGGGGATCAGGGTGTTGCGGAACGCATGGTGATAGATGACCTTGCGCTCGGACAGACCCTTGGCCCGGGCCGTGCGGATGAAGTCAGCGTTGAGCACCTCCAGCATGTTGGTGCGGGTGTAACGCATGAGGGAACCGACGCTGATAACCACCAGGGTGACAATGGGCAGAACCAGATGATGTCCCATGTCCAGGAGCTTCGCGAAGGCTGAGAGCTGCTCGTGATTGCGGCCGGTGAGACCATACAGGTCGAACCAGCCCAGCTTCACGGAGAAAAACAGCTTCAGCAGAGAAGCAAAGAAGAAGGTGGGCAGCGAAATACCGGCCAGAGCCAGCACCGAAATGACATAGTCTGTCTTGCTGTACTGCTTGGTGGCGGCAATGACGCCCAGGGGAATCGCGATGATGATCTCCAGCACGAAGGCGATGAGGCCCATGAAGAAGGAGATCCACACACAGTTGTTGAATACTTCCGTGACGGGTTTGGTCCACAGCCAGCTGTCGCCGAAGTTGAAGGTCAGCATCTGGCCCAGCCACTTGAAGAAGCCGGGAACAATGCCCACGTCCAGATTGTACATGTGGGTGAGCTGCTCCATCCACTCCTCAAAGGACTTGGAGTTGGGCTGCATGGACTTCTGACGCGCCATAGCCTCCACGTAGGACGTGGGGAGACAGCGCATCAATGCGTAGATGACGAATGCGACAAGGAACAGGATGACGATTGAGATTAGAATTCTTTTGATGATGTATTTGCGCACTGATAACCCTCCGATCTGATGATACAGTGATGCAGATTGGCGGAACACGTCTGTTCCGCCCCTCCCTATAGACTACCCACTGCACATCAAGCAACACCCCCGGCCCCGCCCGGGTCGCTCCTTGATATGCAGTCGGGGCACCCCCCGGCGGCCGGAGCCGCCGGGGGCGTACCTTGTGACTTAACCTATGTTGTCGTACAGGTCTTGGGTGCGGAACTTTGTCAGTTCAGCTCGATCTTCTCGACCTCGTTCAGCCAGCCATAGAAGGTGGTGATGTCGGGGGTGACAGTGTTCATGTTGACACGCTGGGTGGAGAAGATGATGGCGTTCTGACGCTGATAGACAGGAACCTCAACGGCCCAGTCAACGATGATGTCCAGGCAGGACTTGTACAGAGTCTTACGATAGCTCTGGTCCAGAGAATTGCGGGCATCCAGAATCAGCTGGTTCAGCTCGGCATCGTTGATGTCGTACATGTAGCTGGAGCCGCCGGCAGCCTTGCCGTCCATGCCGGAGAAGTAGATCTGATACATATCAGGATCCGGGGTGGCGCTCCAAGCGGCAGCCCACATGTCAGCCTGGTCGGCCTCGATGGTATCCCACAGCTGCGTGCTGTCGGACAGGTCGGTGACGATCAGGTGCACGCCGATCTTCTCCAGAGCCTTGGAGGCCTCGGTGAGGATCATGAAGGAGGGGTGATCGCCCTTGCCGTCGGCGGGGATCAGGGCCTCGCGCTCGATGGCGTAGTTAGCGGTATCCATACCACCCTCGGGGTTGGAGACGACCTTGCCGTTCTCGACCTTGCAGCCGGCGGCCTCGAAGAAGCCCAGGGCAGCCTGCAGGGCGGCCTCATACTTCTGCTCGTCGGTCATGTCGGAGGTATAGATGTCCTTACCCTGAGCATCCACAGAGAAAGCGACCTTGTAGCCAGGATCAGCAGCCTGAGGAGCAGCCCAAGAGGTGTTGGAGATGGGGTAGTTGATGACGGAAGCGCGCTCGCCATAGTAGGACTCGATGGCGACGGTGCGGTAAGCAGCCAGAACGGTGGCGAAAGCCTTACGATAAGCCTTGGAGGCATCGGAGCCGGGCTCCTTGTTGACGTTCATGGTGTTGGCGCTCATGCCGAGGTAACCATAGCCCAGGTTATCCACGGTATCGGTGGTGATGGCGGGGCCGTTGACATCGTCGTTCTTGTTGGCAGCCTTGATGGCGTCCACGGTGGTGGAGCTGAAGGAAGGATCGGTGATATCCACGGTGCCGGTGACGACGCCGTTGAGCTTATCGTCTTCCTGAGTCTGCAGGAAGTTGACATACTTGGTCTTGGGGGCGCCCAGATAGTAGGAATCGTTAGCCTCGAAGTTCACGGTACCATTCTCGAACTTGATGAACTTGTAGGGGCCAGCACCCAGGGGGGTGGTGGTCTTCTCGCGAACGTGGCTCAGATCGCCCTTGTCAAAGCCGAACTTGTTGTTGTCGTAGTCATACTTGGTCTTCTCGCCATAGTAGTGCATGGGGGCGATGGTCACACCCAGCTGATAGATGGCGGTGGCGTCGACCTGGGTCAGGGAGACGGTCATGCTGTAGTCGCCGGTCTTCTTGATGCCGGAGATGTTGGCAGCGGAGGTGCCGGTCTCGATACCCTTGGTGTACTTGGTCTCGTAGTCGTTCAGCAGGCTGGTGAAGGTGGTGCCTTCGGGCTTCTCAGTGTCGACAGCCTCGGCCAGGGAGGGATACTTGGCGACGATGGCGTTGAAGGCGTCAGCCTCGGTAGCATCGGCGGGCAGCTCGAAGCCCCAGTTGGCCATGCAGGCGGCAACGGAATCGCCCTCGGCGTTAGCGCCCTGGGCAATGCAGTACTGCATGATGGCCTGGACGAACTTCACGCCGGCCTGATCCACGTCAGCCCAGAAGGCAGTCTGATCCGCCTCTTTCCACTTGGAGAAGTCGGTGTTGTCGCGGCCGGCAGCCAGCATCAGGTTGTACAGGGTGTCCATACCGGAACGGTAAGCATCCATGCCCTGGATGGGCAGAGCAAACAGGGTGCTGTTGCCGTCGTAGGTAGGATCGCACAGGACGTACATGGAGAAGATGACGTCGTCGATGGTGATAGGCTCACCGTCGGAGAACTTCAGGTCCTCGCGCAGCTTGAAGTTGTAGTCCACAGTGCCATCGGTGTTCTCCACAATCTCGCAGTCAGCGGGACCGTGGTAGGTGTAGTCGGTGCCATTGTAGGCCTTGGTTTCGCCTTCGATACCCTTCATGATGATGGCGCCCTGGCGATCGCTGTTCAGCAGGCTGATAGCGGTCATGACCCAGACGTCCTGGTCATAAGCGGTCTCGGAGAAGAAGGGGGAGAACTTGCTGTTGAACGGGGAATAACCCACGACCAACGGGGTGTCGTTGTTCTGCTTGCCTTTGTTGCCGCAGCCAACGAACAGGCCCAGGCACATGACAGCGCAAAGTACCAGAGCCAAGATACGGGTAGCTTTCTTCATTGGAATCCTCCTTAAATATTTTTGAACGCGGGCAGAAGCCCGGAGTTCACAAAGGAAATTGGTGGATCACGCCTGAGGCGTATCCAAGTCGCGGGCGGGGAGCTTTTCCCATTTCAGGGTCAGCATATACCGCCACAGGAGCCACGCTCCCCCGGCCACCAGCGCCTTCAGCGCCAGGTAGGCGATCACGGAGGCCACGCGGCCGCCGGAGCCGTTCATGGCCAGGTACAGCACCATGGTCACGAAGCCCAGGCCCGCGAAGATCATGCAGAGCATGGCCCGGTGGGGCAGCGCCTGCACGCTCTTTTTATAAATGTACTCCCGGATGGGTTCCTCCGCCTTCCGCAGCCGGAGCACCGCCCAGATCACGCTGACCGCCGCCGCGGCCTCGCAGATATAGGGGAGGATGACGTACCAGCAGTTCAGCATGGCGGGGGCGTCGCTGCAGCCGCCGGCCACCACGGCCAGCACGACGGCAACGCTCAGTCCCAGCAGCTCCCGCTGGACCCGGTCGCGGCTGCGGCCCTGGTCCACATAGGAGTAGTGGGCGCCGGTATATACATAATCACCGGCAAGATTCACATGGAAATCGTTGAGATGGGCGCGGCGTCCGCCGCGCTTTTTATTCTTTTCTGCCATGATCTTTCCTTTGGGGACGGCTGGGTGCGTCCACGGCTCGCTGTCCACTACGCACCAGTCTGTTCGCCGATGGCGGACGGTTTTTGTGCATTTTACTTATCGCCGCCCAGGATTAAAATGTTTTCCTAATTGTATCATGAAACAATAGATTTTTCAACACTAAGATTAAACTTTCTGTGAATATTCCAAAAAAAATGACAATTATCCATTTTCTTTGTATTTTTATTCTCTTGCGCCGGATTTTCTGCTGTTTTTATCCGCTAACTTTCGCCGCAGATTAACGGTTAACAATTATATCTCGCAGATGTTTTCGGTGAACAGTTAGGTCAATTCGATCATGTTGTGGCAGAGCTGATAGTACTTCCCCTTCTGGTCCAGCAGCTCCCGGTGGTCGCCCCGCTCGATGATCCGCCCCTGCTCCAGCACCATGATGGCGTTGGCGTTGCGGACGGTGGAAAGCCGGTGAGCGATGACGAACACGGTGCGCCCGGCCATCAGGCCGTCCAGCCCCTGGCCGATAAGCTTCTCGGTGCGGGTGTCCACGGAGGAGGTGGCCTCGTCCAGGATCAGCACCGGAGCCCGGGACACCGCCGCCCGGGCGATGGCCACCAGCTGGCGCTGGCCCTGGCTGAGGTTGGCGCCGTCGGAATAGAGGACGGTGTCGTACCCCCGGGGCAGGTGGGAGATGAAATAGTGGGCGTTGGCGATCTTGGCGGCGCGAATGCACTCGTCGTCGGTGGCCTCCAGACGCCCGTAGCGGATGTTCTCCATGACGGTGCCGGTGAACAGGTGGGTGTCCTGCAGCACCATACCCAGGGAGCGGCGCAGGTCGTCCTTGCGGATGCGGCGCACGTCGATGCCATCGTAGGTGATAGAGCCGGACTCGATATCATAGAAGCGGTTGATGAGGTTGGTGATGGTGGTTTTTCCGGCGCCGGTGGAGCCCACAAAGGCGATCTTCTGGCCGGGCTTGGCATACAGGGACAGGTCGCGCAGCACCGGCTTATCCGGCACATAGGAGAAGTCCACATGGGCAAACCGCACGTCCCCCCGCAGGGGCACCAGGGCGCCGTCCGGCAGACGCCAGCTGTAGTCATCGCCGTTCTGCTCCAGGGTCACCTGACCCTGATCCTCCTCCGGCGGCAGGTCCAGAATGGCGAAAATCCGCTCCGCTCCGGCCAGGGCCATCATCAGGGCGTTGAACTGCTCAGAGATCTGGCTCACCCGGTCGGCGAAGGTGCGGACATACTGCAAAAAGCCGATGAGGATGCCGCCGGCCCCCTCCCCCGTCAGCCACAGCACGCCCACCGCGCAGGTAATGGCGTAGAAAATGTGGGACAGGTTGTTGAGGATAGGCCCCACCATAGAGGTGACGGTGGTGGCGGTAGTGGACGCCTTACACAGATCCCGGTTGATGACGTCGAACTGCTCCATGACCTCCTTTTCGTGGGTGAACACCTTCACATCCCGCTGGCCGGTGATCATCTCCTCCATATAGCCGCTGACGGCGGCGGTCAGACGCTGCTGGCTGGCATAGGTGCGCTTGCTGATCCTGGTGGTGACCCGCACCACCAGCACCACAATGGCCCCCAGCACCACCATGATGGCAAACAGCCGCATGGACAGAGCCAGCATCATGCCGATGGTCCCCAGCAGTGAGGTGATGGAGATGGCCAGCTGGGTGATGCTGTGCTGCAAAAGCTCGTTGGTGGCCTCGATGTCGCTGGTATAGTAGCTCATCAGCGCGCCGGTCTTGTTCTCGTCAAAGAACCGCACCGGCTGGCGCTGCATGGTGTCGAACAGCTCCGTGCGCAGCTGCTTCATGATGATGGCGCTGCACTCCAGCATCAGCCGGTTCAGCAGATAGTTGGTCAGGGCCGACAGCAGATACAGGCCCGCCAGGCCCAGGATCAGACTGATGTACTTGGCATACGTCTCGTTGGGAGCCGCACCGCTGGCCTCCAGCAGGTTTGTCAGGGGCTTCATGCAGTAGGCAGCCCCGATGGTGGCCGCCACATAGGCCAGGATCGACAGCATCGCCGCCGTCAGCAGCAGGCGGCAGTGCTTGAAATAGCACACCAGCCGCCACAGGATGGCAACGGGGTTCTCTACCTTCTTATTGTATTTCTGCAGGTCAACACGCGGCATCGTCCACGGCCCCCTCTCTCATCTGGCTTTCATACACGTCGCGGTAAATGGGGCTGCGGGACAGCAGCTCCTGATGGGTACCCATATCCGCCAGCCGCCCCTGGTCCAGCACCACGATCCGGTCGCAGGACATGATGGAGTTGATGCGCTGGGCAATGATGATCTTGGTGGCCCCGGGAAGCGCCGTCCGCAGACAGCGGCGGATATGCTCGTCGGTGGCCATATCCACGGCGGAGGTAGAGTCGTCCAGGATCAGGATCCTGGGCTTTTTCAGAATGGCCCGGGCGATCAGCAGCCGCTGCCGCTGGCCGCCGGACAGGTTGGCAGCGTTCTGCTCCAGCACCGTCTCATACCCGTCGGGGAACCGGTCGATGTACTCGTCGGCCCGGGCAATGGCGCAGGCCGCCTGCATCTGGGCCAGGGTGGCGTTGGGGTCCGCCCAGCGCAGGTTGTCGGCAACGGTACCGGAGAACAGGGACCCGTTCTGCAATACCATGGACACGCCGCTGCGCAGATTCTCCAGGGTATATTCCCGCACATCCCGTCCGTCCACCTTCACCGTGCCGGACAGGGGGTCGTAAAACCGGGGAATCAGGCTTACCAGGGTGGATTTTCCCTCGCCGGTGCCGCCGATAACACCGATGGTCTCTCCGGAGTCAATGTGCAGGGTCACATGGCGCAGGGCCAGCTTGTCAGGGTTTCGGGTATAGCTGAAGCACACGTCCTCAAAGTCCACGCTGCCGCTTTCCACTGCGGCGCCGGAGGGCCCGTCGGTGATGTCGATCTCCTCGTCCAGCACCTCGTTGATCCGGACCAGGGACGCCTGGGCCCGGGACAGGGACATCACCAGCCAGCTGATCATGGACAGGGAGTTCACCGCCATACCGGCGTAGTTCACCAGGCTCACCAGCTGTCCGGTCAGCAGGCCGGTGGTCCGGAAAATGATCTCCCGGCCGCCGAAAAACAGGATCAGCACGCTGCACGTCCACATAATGCCCATGGTAATGGGGCCGGACAGGGTAAACAGTCTCCCTGCGCCCAGCTGGGCCTGGCGCAGGTCATCGGTGGTCTTGTCAAACCGTTTGGACTCATACCCGCCCCGAACGTAGGCCTTCACCACCCGGCTGGCCACCAGATTTTCCCGGACGGCCTGGTTCATGCCGTCCATCATCTTCAGCATCCGTTTGAACCGGGGCTGGCCCACCTTCAGCAGGATGGTCATCACCACCGCCAGCAGCGGGATACACGCCAGCAGCAGCGGAGCCAGCCGCGGCGACACGATAAAGCTCATCACCGTGGCCAGGATCACCATTACCGGCGCCCGGTACAGGGTCACCAGGGACTGACGCATGGTGTCCCGCAGGGTGTTGATGTCCGTGGTGGCCCGGGTGATCAGCTGAGGGGTGGAGATGTGGTCGATGTTGGCAAAGGAAAAGCTCTCGATCTTCCCCAGCAGGGTGCCGCGCATGTTCCGGGCAAAGCCCTGGGTGGCGATGGCAGAGCACCGCGCCGCCAGCACGCCCATGGCCATGGACAGGCAGGCTACCCCCACCATGATGGCCCCCACCGTCAGCACAAAGCGGTTGCGGTTGGCGATAAGCTCCGGGGAAAACCACCCCTGAAGCATGAAGGTATCCTCCCGGTACAGGCCGCCGTCCACAATGGCGGACATCAGCATCGGCATCAGCAGCTCCAGCACCACTTCGGATACGCCGAAAATCAGCGCCGCCGCCGTCCATCCCTTATAGTGCCCCAATACAGGGCCCAGATGCCGGAAAAGTCCCGGCTTTTTCTGTGTCTTGATAAGACGTCACCTCTGTTTCTCTTATGCAGGGAATTGAAAGTTATACGCGGCTATTATACCAGATGCCGCCGGGTTTCACAAGCCGAAAAATTCCGCGGCTTTTTATCCGCCAGAATCCACAAAAAGCGCAAAAAAATGCTGCAAGCGCAGCGCTTGCAGCATTTTTTTATTTGGGTGAAACTTACTTCAGCTCGACCTTGCCGCCGACTTCCTCGACCTGCTTCTTCAGAGCCTCGGCGTCCTCCTTGGACAGGCCTTCCTTCATGGTGGTGGGGGCGCCCTCGACGGCAGCCTTGGCCTCGGCCAGACCCAGACCCATGACCTCGCGGACGACCTTGATGACCTTGATCTTCTGAGCGGCGTCGAAACCGGTCAGGACCACGTCGAACTCGGTCTTCTCCTCGGCAGCGGGAGCAGCAGCGCCGGCAGCGGGAGCGGCCATGGCGGCGGCGGACACGCCGAACTCTTCCTCCAGAGCGTGGACCAGCTCGGACAGCTCCAGAACGGTCAGGCCCTTGATTTCCTCGATCATAGCAGTAATCTTCTCGGACATTTTGATAAGCCTCCTAATTGTAAGATATTTGTTTGATTTGGGTGGGGCGGAGAGGCCCCGGGGTGGTGCCGGAATTTACTCGGCGGCGGCTTCCTCGGCGGGAGCGCCGTCCTTCTCGGCGATCTGCTTCAGCACACAGGCCAGAGCAGAGATGGGGGCCAGCATGGTGCCCAGAACCTGGGCCTGCAGCACGGGCAGAGCGGGGATGGAAGCCAGAGCATTCACGGTCTCCAGGGAGACGACCTTGCCTTCCATGAAGCCGCCCTTGATCTCGAACTTGCCATTGAGCTTCTTTGCATAGTCAGCGATGACGCGGGCAGGGGCGACGGGATCGTCCATGCACACGGCCAGGGACGTGGTGCCGTTGAGCTGATCGTCCAGCTCGTTGAGACCCACGTTGTTGAATGCAAAGCGCAGCAGGGTGTTCTTGATGACAGCGTATTCCACGTTGTTCTCGCGGCAGTCCGCGCGCAGAGCGGTGTCCTCTGCTACGGTGATGCCCTTGTAATCAACGATGACACCGGCGGCTGCATTCTGCAGCTTCTCGGTCAGCGCCGCCACGATGGCCTGCTTTTCAGACAGAACTTTTGCGTTGGGCATTCTTTGATTTCACCTCCGGAAAAATTGTCGGTGCGTTCAAAAAGAAAACCGTCCCTGTATCCAAGGACACAAGGACGGTGTAAAGCAATCGGAAACGATTTGCCATCCTCGGCAGGACTTACGGCTTGCGCCACCTGCTGTCTTTGGAACGCATCTGGTATTATATCAGGGGCGTGACGGTTTGTCAAGCCGAAGATATCAAATGTTTCAGCCGGTTTTTTACAGCTGCTTGTTGGCGTTCATCTTGACGCCGGGGCCCATGGTGGAAGCGGCCACGCAGGACTTGATATACTGGCCCTTGGCAGCGGCGGGCTTGGCCTTGATGATGGCGCCCAGCAGAGCGGTATAGTTCTCATACAGCTTGTCCGCGCCGAAGGAAACCTTGCCGATGGGGCAGTGGATGATGTTGGTCTTGTCCAGACGATACTCCACCTTACCGGCCTTGACTTCCTTCACGGCCTTGGCCACGTCGGGAGTGACGGTGCCGGCCTTGGGGGAGGGCATCAGGCCCTTGGGGCCCAGCAGCTTACCCAGACGGCCCACAACGCCCATCATGTCGGGGGAAGCGACGACCACGTCGAAGCCGAACCAGTTTTCCTTCTGGATCTTCTCCACCATATCCATATCACCGACGAAGTCGGCGCCGGCCTCGCGGGCAGCGTCGGCCTTGTCGCCCTTGGCGAACACCAGGACGCGGGCGGTCTTGCCGGTGCCGTTGGGCAGGACGATGGCGCCGCGGACCTGCTGGTCAGCGTGGCGAGAGTCGACACCCAGCTTCACATGCAGCTCGACGGTCTCGTCGAACTTGGCGGATGCGGTCTTGCAGACCAGCTCCAGACCCTCCTTGGGATCATACAGGGTCCCGCGGTCGATCTGCTTGGCGCTTTCTTTATACTTCTTACCTCTAAACATCTCTTACACCCTCCTTATTCGCCCACGACGACGCCCATGGAACGGGCGGTGCCGGCGATCATGCTCATGGCTGCTTCCAGGGAAGCGGCGTTCAGATCGCGCATCTTCAGCTCGGCGATCTTCTGGACGGAGGCCTTGGAGATGGTGGCCACCTTGGTCTTGTTGGGCACACCGGAGCCGGACTCGATGTTGCACTCCTTCTTAATCAGCACAGCCGCGGGAGGCGTCTTGGTGATGAAGCTGAAGGAACGATCGGAGTAGACGGTGATGACCACGGGGATGATCAGGCCCATGTCATTCTTGGTGCGCTCGTTGAACTCCTTGGTGAATGCCTGAATGTTGACACCGTGCTGGCCCAGAGCGGGGCCGACAGGGGGTGCGGGGGTCGCTTTGCCTGCAGGAATCTGCAGCTTTACATAACCAACAACTTTCTGTGCCATGGATAGGCACCTCCTTCATAAAAATGTGGTAGCGGCCGGTCGATACCGGAAACCGCTTTTGGCGAGACGGAAACCGTCTCTCCCACTTGCGCCGGAGGGAATGCTCCGGCCTGCCGCGCAGAGACTGCTGCGCCTCAGTGCAGGACCTCCACCTGATCGAGCTCCAGCTCGATGGGAGTTTCTCTGCCGAACATGGAGACCACCACCCGAACCTTGTTCTTCTCGGGGTCGATCTCCTCCACGGTACCGGTGAAGCTGGCCAGGGGGCCGTCCGTGATCTTCACGGTGTCGCCCACGTTGTACAGCACCACGATCTCGTGCTTTTCCACGCCCAGGGCCGCCACCTCGTCCTCCGTCAGGGGGATGGCCTTGTTGGCCTCGCCCACGAAGCCGGTGACGCCTCGGATGTTGCGGATCAGATGCCAGGTGTCATCTGTCAGGATCATCTTGATGAGGACGTAGCCGGGAAATACCTTGCGCTCCACTTCCTTCATGACGCCGGACTCGGTGACCTCGGTGACGGTTTCCATAGGAATCTCCATCTTGAGGACCATATCGGACATGCCGCGGTTGACCACGGATTTCTCGATGGCCGCCTTCACGGCGTTCTCGTAGCCGGAGTAGGTGTGGATCACATACCATTTCGCGTTTTCAGCCATGCCGCACTTCCTCAGCCGGTGAAAGCGCCGATGAGGGTCTTGATCAGCAGCATCGCCACGCCGTCGAAGATCCAGATGCAGGCGCCCACTGCAACAGAGCACAGCAGCACCGTTCCGGTGTTCTTGGCGGTGGTCTTGCCGTCAGGCCAGACGACCTTCTTCAGTTCGCTTCTCATCTCGCGGAACCACTTGCCGTGGTCCTTCTTGACCTTTTTTTCCTCTGCCATCGTGCTATCTCCTTCCAATTACTTGGTCTCGGTATGGACCGTATGCTTTCTGCAGAAGGGGCAATACTTGTTCATTTCAAGACGGTCAGGGCTGTTCTTCTTGTTTTTCATCGTGTTGTAGTTTCTCTGCTTGCACTCGTTGCATCTCAAAGTGATCTTCACGCGCATCTAACGGCACCTCCTTATTAGATTGGCGGCCGGCGAAGGCCGCTCTCTGCCTCCCTGCCGGACAGGGCGTCTCTCCCGCGCCGAAGCGAAAAGCGCGCAAAAAGAAAGCCCCATACTCACAGGTAATGCTGATTTTATCACACGGGCAAGTGTCCGTCAAGGTCTTTCCGGAAGAAAATTTCGGTTTTTTCGGAGAATTTGCTTCCGCAGCCCCTCTATTCGGGCACTCTTTCATAGGACACGGGCCTCCCGTCCCGGAACGTCACCATGAAGCCCGTGCCGGGCTTCACGGAGTAGTCGTACCGCCCGCCGCCGAACCAGGTCATCATCAGCCCCGCCGTGACGCCGCCGTGAATGATGCACACCGCATCCTCCCCGGCTGCCAGCACCTGGGCCATGGCGGCCCGGTTCCGCTCCAGCACCTGGGGGGCGCTTTCCCCGTTGGGGCAGACGTTGTGCTCCACGTCGGTGATCCACGCCTGATAGGCCGCCGTGTCCTTCAGCTCCTGATAGCTTTTCATCTCGAAATCGCCGAAGTTCATCTCCTGCAGCCCCGGCAGCTGCTGATGGGCCACGGGGCCGTAGATGGCCTCCAACGTCTGCTCCGTCCGCAGCAGGCCGCTGGTGTAGTACCGGGCGGCCCGGGGATAGGCCGCTGCGTTTTCGTGCAGGGCCGCCAGGGATTCCGGCAGGGCGGGGATATCCGCCGCCCCGTAGTACAGGTCCCGGCGGCTGCCGTCGGTCTCTCCGTGGCGCAGAAGGGTCAGCTTCATTTCAATTCCTCCGTCAGTCCGCAAAATATCCGGTACACATGACCGGCCTGCTCCGCCAGCTGCCGCAGCAGCCGCCCGTGGCGCTCCCGCCAGGCCCGCTCCCCGGCGTCTATGGGCACCACGCCGCTGCCGATCTCCCGGGCCACCACTACCTCCGCCGCCAGCAGCAGGGGCAGGGCCGCCTCCGGGGCCTCCTGCCGGGTCAGGGCCTCCAGGTGCACATAGCACCGGGCTGGAACGGGGGCGCTTACCGCCAGGTCGCAGATATCCTCCGCCGCCAGGCCGTATTTTTCCGCCGCGAAGGTACACTTTCCCTGGTACGCGCCGCCAATGATCAGATCCATCCTCTCACCTCCACAGAATCGCCGCCCCGCAGCCGCACAGCTCGCCGAGCGTCAGGGCAAAGCCGGAGATATCCCCGGACATGCCGTCCAGATTCCGGAAGCCGTACCACACCGCCAGGCCGTACCCCACGGCGGCGGCCAGAGGGCCGAAGCTCCCGTCCAGCCACAGGGGAAGGCCCACGGACAGAGCCAGCAGCACCCACAGCGCCGCCCCATAGCCGCCCCGGGCGGGGCCCATGGCGGCATACTGGCTGGTGCCCATGGGCCGCAGCCCCAGCACCGCCAGCCCCGCGCAGGCCCGGGTGGCCGCCGGGATCAGCAGCAGGGCCAGCCAGGATACGTCCTCCGCTGCCAGGAACAGGCTCCACTGGCCCAGGGCCAGCAGCACCAGGCAGATCACGGCGAAGGCCCCGCAGTGGGAGTCCTTCAGAATGCGCCGGCGGGTGGGCAGGTCCCGCCGGGACAGCACCGCGTCGCACACGTCCATGTATCCGTCCAGGTGCATGAACCCCGTGACCAGCCACGGCACGGCGGCGCACACCGCCGCCCGCACCGGCCCCGGCGCGCCCCGCATCAGAAGCCACGCCCCGGCCCATACGCCTCCGGCCAGCAGGCCCACCAGGGGTATGCACACCAGCATTTTCTGCCGGGCGCTTTCACTCCATATCTTCCTGGGGCAGGGAATGGCCAGGAACATGCCCCAGGCCATGAAAAATCCGCAGATCCAATCACGCATCCGGCAGCTCCCCCTTCCATACCCGGACGCAGCCCGCCGCCAGCTCCGCCACCGCGTCAAATTCCGCCGCCAGGGCCCGGCAGATCTCCGCCAGTCCCCGGCGATAATGCTCCGTCCACGGCTCATAGGTCACGCCGTCCCGCCACAGCTCGTCGCATACGCACACGAAGTGCCGGGGATGCCGGCTGACGGTCAGCAGCTCCCGGGCCGTCCGGGCGGCGGCTGCGGCGTCCGGCTGCGGGCCGGAGAACATCTGGCACGCCAGGCACGCCGTTACGCTGTCGAACAGCACGGCGCTCTCCGGCGGCACCGCCGCCAGTCCCCGGGGCAGCTCCCGGCCCCGCTCCAGGGTCTGGAAGCCCCAGCCCTCCCGCTCCGCCAGGTGGCGGCGGACGATGGCCCGGTCCTCGCCGTCCCGGGGCTCCAGGGTGGCCCAGTAGATCATGGGCCCGCCGCCGGCCAGCTGCCGGGTCAGCCGCTGGCCCAGCATACTCTTTCCGCTTTTGCTGCCGCCAAGAAGTAAAATTCTCATGATTTGTCCACCGTGAATGCGTCCCCCTCCCGGATGGGGGCCAGATATCCGTCCTCAATGGCCGCCTCCGGGAAGGTGGCCATATGGTTCAGCACCGCGCAGGCCCCCTGCATCACCCGGAACAGCAGCGGGCAGCCGCTGCCCTCGCCCAGTCGCATCCCCAGCAGCAGGCACGGCTCCAGCCCCAGCTCCCGGGCTGCCAGGCGATACCCGATCTCATAGGAGGCGTGGGACAGAAACAGTACATCCCGGACCCGGGGACACAGGCGCACGGCGCACAGGGCTGCCACGATGGAGATATACCCGTCCACCGCCGCCGCCAGCCCCTCATGGGCGCAGCCCAGAAACAGCCCCGTCATGGCGGCAATGTCCAGGCCGCCCACCGCCGCCAGAACGGCCACCGGGTCGCCGGGGTCCGGATGATGCAGGGCCAGGGCCTGCCGCAGCACCCGCTTTTTCGTGGCGAAGCCCCGATCCGTCAGGCCGCCGCCCCGGCCGGTCACCTCCTCCACGGAGGCCCCGGTCAGCGCCGCCAGCACCGCGGCGGAGGTGGTGGTGTTGCCGATGCCCATTTCCCCCACGCCCACGGCGTCTATGCCCTCGGCCTTGGCCTGCCGGGCCAGGTCCAGCCCCACGGCCAGGGCGTCCAGGGCCTGCTGCTCCGTCATGGCGGGCTCCACGGCGATATCGCCGGTGGAAAACCGGACCTTCCGGTCCAGCACCTGGGGGCAGGGCACCGGCGTCCGGATACCCACGTCCACCACCTGCACGTCGTCGCCGAAGTACGCCGCCAGGGCGGACATGCCGGTTTTGTGCCGGGTCATGTTCACCGCCTGCTGCACCGTCACGGACTGGGGGGCACAGGATACGCCCTCCGCCACCACGCCGTTGTCCGCCGCCAGCACCGTCACCCGGCACCGCCGGACCTCCGGCCGGGCCGTCCGCAGGACCCCCGCCAGCCGGATGGACATATCTTCCAGCGCTCCCAGACTGCCCGGGGGCTTGGCCAGCTCCGCCTGCCGCCGCCGGGCGGCGTCCATGGACTCCCGGTCTGCCGGGAGAATGGACTCCATATATGCTGTCAATTCTTGCCTTGTCATGTATTCGCTCCGTATCCGTGTTCCCGCAGCCACGCAAGAGACGGGCCGCAGTCCTGATTTTCCAATGTAAACGTAGCCGCCGGGCACAGCTCCAGGATGGTGTCCAGCACCTGCTCCATAGCCATGGTCCCCTGGCCCAGGGGGTCGTGGAGGTCATCGTGCCCCGCGTTGTTGTGCAGGTGGACGTGCCGAAGCCACGGGGCCATGGGGGCCACCCATTCCAGAGGCGGCACCCGGCTGACAAAGGTGTTGGCGTGGCCGATGTCCAGGCACAGGCCCAGCCGGGGGTCGTCCACCTGCCGGGCGATCTCCACCAGCAGCCGGGGCTGCGGCTCCATGACGTTTTCCAGGGCGATGGTCATATCCGGCGGCAGCTGCCGCAGAAACTCCCGCCAAAAGAGAACCGACTGCTCCACGTACCACTCCGGAAAGTACACCTGGGGCACGAAGCCCCCGTGGATCACCAGCTGCCGGACGCCCAGGTCCCGGGCCATATCCGCCGCCTGGCGGTAGCGCTTTTCCGTCACCTGCCGCACCAGCGGGTCGATGGCGCAGGGAGCCAGCTCGGCAAAGGGGGCGTGGAACCAGAAGCGGTGAAGCCCCGCCATATCCACCCGGACGGCGGACAGCACCGCCGGGTCCTCCAGATTGGGAGCATAGCAGAACGCCGCAATCTCCAGCCCCAGCCCGTTTTCCCGGGCCAGGGCCTCCGCCCGGCCGTCGATGCCGGACAGATACAGACGGTCCCACAGGGCTTCCCGTCTCATATGCGCATCCCCCTTCCTTATTAAATATGCAACAGCCGTCCCGCCAGACGGCCCGACGCCCAGGCCCACTGCAGGTTGAAGCCACCGCAGTCGCCGTCGATATCCAGCACCTCGCCGCAAGCGTAGAATCCCGGCACCAGGCGGCTCTCCATGGTCCGGGGGTCGAACTCCCCGGTGCGCAGACCCCCTGCGGTGACCTGGGCCTGGTCAAAGCCGCAGGTGCCGGTGATGGGCAGGGTAAACTCCCGCACCTGGCGGCGCAGGGTCTCCAGCTGCCGGTCCGTCAGCTCCGATACCGGCTGGCTGCCGGATATGCCCGCCGCCTTGCACAGCATCCGCCCCAGCCGGGGGTGGACGCTGCCGGTCAGCAGCGCCCCGGCCTCCTGCCGAGATAGGGCCGTCCGCCGGCTACGCAGCCAGGTCAGGGTATCCTCCCGGCTCCACCCGGGCAGAAAATCCAGGTGCAGCGTCAGGCCGTCGCCGCCGGCGGCCACCGCCCGGGACAGGTCGAACACCGCCGGGCCGCTGACGCCGTATTCCGTAAACAGCACCTCTCCCTGACCGGCGGTCAGCGTCTCACCCTCCCGGGTCAGAGTCAGGGCAGCCTGGGCCTTCACGCCCTTGAGGCCCCGGGGATAGGTGGGGTCGGTGCACACCTGCACCAGGGAGGGGTACAGCACCGTTCGATGGTGGCCCAGCTGCCGGGCCAGCTGATAGCCGTCCATGCCGCCGCCCAGCTTGGCCCCGGCGGCTCCACCTGCGGCCAGGATGCACCGCCTGGCCGTGATGACGTCCCCCTCCTCGGTCCGGGCCTGGAACTGCCCGTCCCGGTGCTTCAGCTGGCGGATGACGCAGCCGGTGCGCACCCGGATGTTCTCCTGCTGCTCCAGGGCGAACCGCAGCACGTCCAGCACCGATGCCGCCGCATTGCTCAGGGGATACACCCGGCCGCCGGGCTCCGTTACGGTGACAAGCCCCAGCTGCCGGAAGAAGTCCAGGGTCCCCGCCGCCGACAGCTCCGGGTCCTCCAGGGCGAAGCGGCAGAAGTCCGGCTCCTCCCCGTGATAGCGGTCCGGCAGGGCGTATTCGTTGGTGAGGTTGCAGCGGCCGTTGCCGGTGGACAGCAGCTTCCGGCCCACCCGGGCCTGCCGCTCCGCCAGCACCACCTGATGGCCCTGCCGGGCCGCCGTCAGGGCCGCCGCCATCCCCGACGCACCGCCGCCGATGATGAGCACGTTCATCGCTCCGCCTCCAGCCGCTTCCGGGTCAGATACCCCTCCAGCATCAGGGCCGCCGCCACGGCGTCCACGGTTTTCTTCCGCTTTTTGGCGTTCTGGCCGTTGTTGAACAGGATGTTGTGGGCGTCGATGGTGGTGCGCCGCTCGTCCCAAAGGGTCAGCGGCAGGCCCGTCAGCTCCTTCAAGGTCTCGCCGAAGGCGGCGGCCTTCTCCGCCCGGGGACCCACAGTGCCGTCCATGTTCTTGGGATAGCCCAGCACCAGCTCCGTGACCCCGTGCTGGGGGATCAGGGCGCAGATCTCCTGGGCCACCACCTCCGGCCGGCGGCTGTTGATAACGGTGGAAAAGCCTGCCAGCGTCCCGGTGGCGTCGGAAATGGCAATGCCGGTGTGGGCGTCGCCGTAGTCTATGGCCATGATCTTCATGGGAAGTACCTCGCTTTTTTGTTATTCCCCTCTATCATACACGATTTTTCCCCGGCCTGCAACAAAATAAAGACGGTCCAAAAAGGGCAAAGCCCTTTTTGGACCGTCTTGTCAAAAATCTTTTTTGACAAGCTGCGTTTTTATTCCTCCGCCCCGGCGGCGGGCAGGGTCAAGGTCACCTTGAACAGGTCCCCGTCGATGGTCAGGCGGAAGCCGCCGCCCTGCAGGGACATGAGGCTGGTGGCGATGGACAGGCCCAGGCCGCTGCCCTCGGTGGAGCGGGAGCTGTCCCCCCGGACGAAGCGCTCCGTCAGCTCGTCGGCGGAGATGTTCAGGGGATAGCGGGAGATGTTCCGGACCACCATCCGGGCGGTGTCCCCCTCCCTCTCGGTGGTGAGATACACCCGGGTGCCGGGCATGGCATATTTGCAGATGTTGCTCATCAGGTTGTCCAGCACCCGCCACAGAAGCCGCCCGTCGGCCATGGCCCAGGGCGACGGCTGGCCCAGGGACAGCACCGGCTCCAGCACCTGCTTTTCCAGTCTCTGCTGATACTCGCCGCACACCTGGCTCAACAGCACGTTCAGGTCCGTGGGGGCCAGGGACACCGGGATATTCCCGGTGGACGCCTTGGAGGCCTCCACCAGGTCCTCTGTCAGCTTCCGCAGCCGCTGGGACTGCCGGTCCAGCACCTCCAGGTATTCCCTTGCGCTGTCGGAGGGCATCTCCTCCTTTTTCAGCAGGTCCACATAGTTGACAATGGACGTCAGGGGCGTCTTGATATCGTGGGACACGTTGGTGATCAGCTGGGTTTTCAGCCGCTCGGACTTCATCTTCTCCTCCACCGCCTGCTGGATGCCCTGCTGCACGGAGTTCAGGTTCTCCGCATGGCGCTTCAGCTCCGGCAGCGCCCCCCGGCTCAGGGTCACGGGGTGGGAAAAGTCCCCCTCCGCCAGCTTCTCGCCTCCCTGCTGCAATTGCCGCAGGGCCAGCACCTGCCAGATGGCCGCCCCCAGCAGCACCAGGTGCAGCGCAACATACAGCGCCGCCTGCCCCCCGTCCATGCCATAGGCGAAGATCAGCAGGTCCGCCGCCATAACGGCCAGCAGCACCGCCGCCGTTTTCCACGCCAGAGGCAGGCCCAGAAACAGCCGCCGCAGGTGCCACCAGGTCCACACGGCCCCCCGGCTGAAAAGCCGCAGCAGCCGCAGCGCCAGCAGGTCGCTGAGCACGGTCCCGGCCTTGCACCGGGCCGTGAACGCCAGCACGAACAGATACGCCAGCGCCACAAATACCGCCAGGCCCAGCGTGGCCGATGGATAGTACACGGCGTCCAGATAGATGTACCACACGCAGGTCAACCCCAGCACAAACAGGTCCACCGGGATCTTCTCCACCCAGGTCAGATGGATGCCCTCATGGCCCGGCCAGTGTCCCGCCGCCGACAGGGAGAACACCAGGGATGCCGCAGCCGCCACGGCGCACACCGCCGTCACGGCCCACAGCATATCCAGGCGCCTGTCCGTATGCATGTTATAGACACATATGTATACCAGCTCGACGCCGCCATACACTGCCGCCGTGCCCGGCAGCAGGGTCAGCAGAAAGGCCAGGGCCTTGGCCCACGGCTTTTCCAGCAGCTTTTTCATTGCGCCGTCCCCTCCATTTTATACCCCTTGCCCCACACCACCTTCAGATACCGGGGCTCGGCGGGGTTGATCTCGATCTTCTCCCGGATGTGCCGCACATGGACGGCCACAGGATTGTCCGCCGCCGGGTCCTCGTGCCACACCCGGCGGTATATCTCGTGGGGCGAGAACACCTTCCCCGGATGCTGCATCAGCAGCCGCAGAATGTCGTATTCCAGGGGCGTCAGGTTCACGGTGTCCCCGTCCACGGTGACGGTCTTGGCATTGTCGTCCAGGCTCACTCCGCCGATGGTCACGGCGGTGGGGGCCACATGGCCGCCGCCCAGGGTCATATACCGCCGCAGCTGGGACCGGACCCGGGCCAGCAGCTCCACGGGGTTGAAGGGCTTGGTCACATAGTCGTCGGCCCCCATGTTCAGTCCCAGCACCTTGTCCGTATCCTCGGACTTGGCCGTCAGCAGGATCACCGGCAGGTTGTGGCTCTGCCGCAGCCGGGTCATGGCGGTGATGCCGTCCATCCCCGGCATCATCACGTCCAGCAGGATCAGGTGCACCTCCTCCCGGTCCAGCAGCCGCAGGGCCTGATAGCCGTCGTAGGCCGTCAGCACCCGGTAGCCCTCGGCGGACAGATAGATGTTCAGGGCCGACACGATGTCCTTTTCATCGTCGCAGACCAGGATGGTGTACATGGTGATCGCCTCTCATTTCTCGGATTGCACCGGCGGCAGGCTGCCGGTCAGAAGGGCAGCAGCTCCTCCCGGCCCCGGCCCCGCAGGGACGCGGCGCTGACCCGGTGCTCGATGGGCTTCCACTCCCCCTTGCTGAACAGCGCCGCAAAGGAGATGGGAATATAAGTAAACATAAACAGCGGGAAGGTGAAGGCGTACAGGACCTTCTTCACCGCCTTGGTATGGATGCGCTTCCACTCGGTAACGGTGGTGATGGCCCCCAGCACAAACAGGGTCAGATACATATTCAGCAGCATCTGCCCCACGGACCACAGGGCAATGGTCAGGTCCTCCCCGTGGACGGCCCCCAGAATGGCCGCCGTCACGTTGCAGACGATGGCCGTGGCCGACAGGACGAAGGCCGGCATAATGGCCGCCGCCATATCATAGCAGGAGAAGCTCCCCCCGGCCGCGCCCCGCAGCAGCTTGGCGCCGTAGCCCCGGAATACCTGCAAATACCCCTTGGACCACCGCAGCCGCTGGTTCCAGGACTGGCGGAAGGTGGTGGGCTGCTCGTCATACAGCACCGCGTCGGGGCAGAAGGCGATCTTCCGGCCCCGGGTCACCTGGTCCACGGAGAACTGGATATCCTCCGTCAGCAGGTGGAAGGGCCAGGGGCCCGTCTCCTCCAGCACCCGGCGGCTGAACAGGAAGCCGGTGCCGGACACGGCGCAGCTGGTGCCCAGCAGGAACCGGGCCTGATTGAGATACCGGCTCTCCCGCAGGAACCACAGGGCATAACCGGCGCTGATCCAGTTGTCGCCGTAGTTCTTGCTGTTGCGGAAGCTGGTGACGATGTCATGGCCGTCGGAAAACGTCCGGTTCATGGCCTCCACATAGTTGGGAGCCAGGATATTGTCCGCGTCAAACACGAAGTATCCGTCGAAGCCCTGGGGATAGTCCTGCTCCAGGTGCTCCAGCAGCTCCTGCAGGGCGTAGCCCTTGCCCACCTGCACCTGGTTGAACCGCTCATACACGTTGGCCCCGGCCACCCGGGCCACCATGGCCGTGTCGTCGGTGCAGTTGTCCGCCAGGACGAAAATGGACAGCAGACCCTGCGAATACGTCTGCCCCCGGAGGCTGGCGATCAGGTCGCCGATGACCCGCTGCTCGTTCCGGGCACAGATCAGAACGGCGTACCGGTTGTCCTTGGCCGGGCCGTGGGGCCGGGCCTTCCGCAGCCAGGGCACCGGGATATACAGGAACTGATAGGTATAGCAGACGAAGAAGATAACCGCTATGACAAAATTGATGGTTTTTAACGTTTCCATAGGCGCTTTCCTTTCTCTGTGCGTACAGCGTCAAGTGTATCAAGATAATTGATACACCAAGTGTACTACATCTCCTCCGTTCTGTCAAGTGCGGAACGGAGGACGGCGGGATATGAGATGCGGCTCATCTATCCCGGTTTATGACGTCCAGTATAAAGAAAAACACTTAAAGAAACAAGGGGGGAACCTTTAAGATTCCTTAAAGATGGTATAACAGTTTTGTCACCTGGTCGTCACAGTCCGATTTTTCGGACTGTGACCCTGGTATACTGAGGGCACAGTGAAAGAAATTGAGTCTGTCGAAAAACTCAGAAATCTTCCGTCATCGGAAAGGAAGATCGTTACGAAAGAAACCCATCAGGGGTGTCTTTCGTTTGCAATCACAGGTTTTTCGGAACTTTTAAGTTCTGAAAACCGCACACAGATTGTCAAAAAAGTCTTTTTTGACAATCTGTGAAATCCCAGTGGGAGGTTATGTTATGAACAAGTTTTACGATTATCTGATGCCCGATATGTCCCTGCCCGCCATCGGGGCGCTGGTGCGGTATATCCGCCGGTTCACGGCGGCCATGGGCGGCGACATCCCCGTGGAGGGCCGGATGGGACGCTACGGCTTCTGCGCCGCCGGAGACAACCAGCAGGTCCGGGTATACTGGGTGCAGGTGGGCCCCCAGCGGATCCCCGTGGACGCGGTGATCTGATACTGATTCTTGATTAAAAATTTAATCAAGAATCCCGTGCGCCGGGCGCACGCACAGCGTGTGAAAACACGCTGTGACGTCCCATACAAAACCTGACGCACCTTCGGTGCTATAAAAAGCTTTTCAAGCTTTTTAACAGGTTTTGGTATGAGGCATAGGACGCGCCGGGCGGCGCATAGGCTGGGTCTGAGGTGGGGACGATGATGTGCCGATTTTCACAGCTGCGCCGCAAGGAGGTCATCAACATCTGCGACGGCAGCCGCCTGGGCTGCGTGGGGGACCTGGAGCTATGCATCCCGGAGGGCACCGTCAAGGCCCTGATCGTCTTTGGCCCCTGCCGGTTCTTCGGCCTGTTCGGCCGGGGGGAGGACTACTACATCCCCTGGGACTGCGTCCAGCGATTCGGTGAGGATATCATCCTCATCGACAAGCCCTTCCAGCGCCGGGAGGGGGAAAAGAAAAAGCGGCGCTGGTAAAAAAAGCGGCTGTGCCTTTTGTAGCACAGCCGTCTTTTTCAGTCTGTCAAAAAGCCTCGCTGAGCTTGCCGCCCGCAGGCGGCAAGCCTTTTTTGATAAAGCTCACAGCACCTTGGACAAAAAGCTCTGCAGCCGGGGGCTCTGGGGGTTGTCGAACAGGGCCTGGGGCTTGTTTTCCTCCATGATGACCCCCTGGTCCATAAACAGCACCCGGCTGGCCACCTCCCGGGCAAAGCCCATCTCGTGGGTGACCACCACCATGGTCATGCCGCTCTGGGCCAGCTCCTTCATCACGTCCAGCACCTCCCCCACCATCTCCGGGTCCAGGGCGGAGGTAGGCTCGTCAAACAGCAGCACCTCCGGCTCCATGCACAGGGCCCGGACGATGGCAATGCGCTGCTTCTGGCCGCCGGAAAGGCGGGAGGGGTACTCCCCTGCCCGGCCGGCAAGGCCCACCCGCTCCAGCAGGGCCATGGCCCGGGCCTCCGCCGTCTGCTGGGACTCCTTTTTCAGCAGCATAGGGGCCAGAGTCAGGTTCTTCAGCACCGTCATGTGGGGGAACAGGTTGAACTGCTGGAACACCATGCCCATTTTCATCCGCTGGCGGTTCAGGTCGGCGGCGGGGTCCGTCAGGTCCACGCCGTCCAGAAGGATTTTCCCGCTGTCCGGGGTCTCCAGCCGGTTCAGGCACCGCAGAAAGGTGGATTTTCCGCTGCCGGAGGGGCCGATGATGCACACCACGTCCCCCTTCTCGATGTCGGTGGAGATGCCGTCCAGCACGGTGACGCCGCCGAAGCTCTTGTGCAGGTCCTTAACGCTTATCACTTCTGCGCAGCCTCCTTTCCAGCAGTCCCAGCAGCTGGGTCATGCCGATGACCAGCACCAGGTACACCACGGCCACCAGCATCAGGGGGTTGAAGGAATCATAGGTGTTGTTGCGGATCAGGTTCCCGGCCCGGGTCAGGTCCTGCACCGCCACATAGCCCGCCACGGCGGTCTCCTTCAGCAGGGCGATCATCTCGTTGCCGATGGCCGGCAGGATGTTCTTCATGGCCTGGGGCAGCACAATGTGCCAGGCACTCTGCAGCCGGGACAGGCCCAGGCTTCGCCCGGCCTCCATCTGGCCCGGGTCCACGGCGGCGATGCCGCTGCGCACCAGCTCCGCCACATAGGCCCCGGAGTTGATGCCGAAGGTGACGATGCCCACCACCAGTCCGTCGGAGGACTTGAGAATCAAAAAGTAGAAGATCAGCAGCTGCACCACCACCGGGACGCCCCGGATCACCGTGGTATACACGCTGCACAGCCAGCAAAGGGGCCGCAGCAGGCGGCTGTCCTGGCCGCAGTACTTGATCATGGCCACCAATGACCCGATGACCACGCCGATGACCAACGCCCCCGCCGTAATAATCAGGGTGTTCTTCAGCCCGTCCACCAGCAGGAGATAGCGCTGCTTCTCCACAAAGGTGGTCTCCAGCTGGGCCAGCCACCGGGCGAAAAACTGGCCGATACTCTGCAAAGCTTCCATCAGCTCAGGGGAGACACATACACGGTGTCATACTCCTGGAAAATCTGCTCCACAGTGCCGTCCTGCAGCAGCTGGCTCAGAGCCTGGTTCACCTGGTCCACCAGGTCGCTGCCCTTGGCAAAGGCCAGGGCGTAAGGCTCGCTGGTCATGGCCTCGTCCAGCACGGTGAGGTTCTGCTCCCCGGCCATTTTCACGGCCACCTCGTTGTCCACCACCCACGCGTCGGCCTTGCCGCTGGTCAGGGCGGCCTGGGCGTCGATGTTGGAGGCGAAGGACAGGATCTCATACCCGTTGTCCAGGCAGTAGGTCTCGGCGGTGGTGCCGGTCTGGACGGCGATGGTCTTGCCGGTGAGGTCGGCCTTGCTCTGGATGGCGCTGCCGGGATTCACCACGATCACCTGGTTGGCCAGGAAATAGGGGTCACTGAAGTCGCAGTTTTTCAGACGGTCGGCGGTGATGCTGATGCCCGCCACACCGGCGTCATAGCGCCCGGCCTGGATGCCGGGGATGATGGAGTCGAAGTCCACCTGCTCCCACACCAGCTCCATGCCCAGCTTGTCGGCAATGGCCTGCATCAGCTTGGGCTCGATGCCCACGATGTCGCTGCCGTCCAGGGACTCGAAGGGCGGGAAGTCCGGGCTGGTAGCCACCACCAGCTGCTTCTTTTCGCTGCCGGTTTTGGTATCGGTGTCGGTATCGGTATTCTTGCTGCCGCAGGCGGCCATGGTCAGCAGCATGGCGGCGGCAAAAAACAGGCACAGGAATCTGGTAAAATGTTTCATATCAATATCTCCGTTTCTTTCATGTATGTTGTTTGTATGGAGTCAGATTCACATACATGGTCGTCGTCGGAGAATGGTATACATAGTCATATAAACGCCCTTTCAGTGAATAAAAATTGAAAACCAAATACGATTACGGATAAAGATACTATCACACCGACCTGGTCATGTCAAGTGTTATTTGAATAAAAATACAAAAAATAACCCCATACGCATTTTTATGCGTATGGGGCCGTGTGTCATGCCTGGGGATTGGGGATGGTGACGGCGATGCCGTTGACCTCCACCCCGTCGTCGGCGGGGATGAGGATGAACCGCCGCCCGTCGATGATCCGGGCCTCCACCATATAGCTGTATTCCGGCGGCACGGTGATCTTCACCTCCGGGGTGGTGATCTGGAACTTCCCGGCCTCGATGATGTTCCGGGGATTCAGGGCCGCGTCCTGGCCGTACTGCCTGCGGCACTGGTCCTGAAAGGCCTCCACCTTCTCCTCCGGCACGCCGCTGCCGGTGAGCACGTCCCCCACCTCCCGGACGGACAGGGTCAGCGGCTCCGGGTCCCGGCTCTCCTTGTGCTCCTGGATGCGGCCCCGCAGCTGCTCGTGGACCGCCTGCACCACGTCATAGCTGCAATCCTTCTCCAGCGTCTCCGTCAGAGCGGAGGTGAACACATTCTGCTGCTCCTGAGGCGACATGGGGGCCTCCTGGACGCAGAACACCGCGTCGATGACCTCCTGGTGCAGCTGGGCGGTGTCCTTGCTGTAAAACAGGGCGTTATAGATGTTGGCGGCCCGGTCGTCAAAGGCCGGGAACAGGAAGCCCAGGGCCGGGGGCTGGGCGATATGCCCGGTGGAGCTGCCCCGGAACTCCTTGTCCCGGTCGCTGTACTGCAAGGCCAGGGTGGGGTCCTTCACCGGGCAGATGGCGCACACGAAATAGCGGAACACCGTCTCCGAGGCGTCGGGGACCTCCAGATCGTCCCGGCTGCGGTGAGGCACGTCGTAGGTGTCGGCGGCCAGGAGGATGAGATAGCTGCTCTCGCCCATGTCGATGGCGTCGATGATCCGGCGGTACAGGCTTTCCCGGGCATTGGGGTCCTGGAGCTCCGTCTGCCGCAGGGTCTGGAGCAGCCGGTGCTCGTCGCTGTCCGCCACCTGGGCGGTGGAAAACACGATATCGATGAGGTTCCGGCCCAGGGTGCCGGACAGGGTCTTTTTCAGCAGGTTCAGATACATCTCCTGCTCCTCCTGGGACAGCAGCCCCAGGGGCGCGTCCACATAGGAGATGATCTGGCGGCTGCTGCTGACATAGCAGCCGTATACCTTGCTGATGGCGGTGCGGTCCGGCTTGAACCGCCGCCGCAGCTCGTTTAGCTCCTTCTGATTCATCCGTTCTTCCTCCCACAGGCAATTTTCTCCCATCATAGCACGATTTGCCCCGCCGGGCAAGAAAAAATCCGCCCTTGCAAGCCGGGGCGGTATCTGCCATAATAGAGAAAAACGAGACAAAGCAGGTTTTGCATATGGATACAAACAGCAACCAGGCCCGCCGGGTGGTCATCGGCATCACCGCCCATGTGGACGCGGGCAAAACCACCCTGGCCGAGGCCATGCTCTACCGCACCGGCCGGCTGCGGAAGCTGGGCCGGGTGGACCACGGCAGCGCCGCCATGGACAGCCATCTGCTGGAGCGGGAGCGGGGCATCACCATCTTTTCCAGCCAGGCGGAGCTGCCCATCGGGGATCTGGAGGTGACCCTGCTGGACACCCCGGGCCATGTGGACTTCTCCGCCGAGATGGAGCGCACCCTGTCGGTGCTGGACTATGCCATCCTGGTAATCAGCGGTGCCGACGGCGTCCAGGCCCACACCCGCACCCTGTGGCGGCTGCTGGAGCTGTACCGGATCCCCACGTTTCTGTTTGTGACGAAAATGGACTTCGGCCGCTGCGGCCGGGGGCAGATGATGGAGCATCTGCGCCACGAACTGGGGGAGGGCTGCGTGGACTTCACCCCCGCGGACCGGGAGCGGCGCATGGAGCAGCTGGCCACCTGCCGGGAGGATGCCCTGGAGGTGTATCTGGACGGCGGGGAGGTCCCCGACGCCCTGGTGCGGCAGCTGGTGGGGCGGCGGCTGGTTTTTCCCTGCTGGTTCGGCTCCGGGCTGAAGCTGGAGGGCATCGACGAATTTCTGGAGGGGCTGGCCCGGTATGTGGAGCCGCCGGTGTATCCGGAGACCTTCTCCGCCCGGGTGTTCAAGATCAGCCACGACCCCCAGGGCAAGCGCCTGACCCACCTGAAGGTCACCGGCGGGACCCTGCGGGTCCGGGACGCCGTGCCCTATGCCGGGCACCAGGAGAAGGCCGCCCAGCTGCGCCTTTACAGCGGCGGCCGGTTCCGGGCGGTGGACCAGGTCCCCGCCGGAGGCGTGTGCGCCGTCCAGGGACTGACGGCCACCTGCGGCGGCCAGGGCCTGGGGGCGGAGGAATCCGGCGTCCGGCCGGTGCTGGAGCCGGTGATGCGCTATCGGGTGGCCCTGCCGCCGGACTGCGACAGCCGCACCCTGCTGCCCCAGCTGCGCCAGCTGGAGGAGGAGGACCCCCAGCTGCGCTTCACCTCTGACGGAGGGGAAATTCATGTGTCCCTGATGGGCCGCATCCAGGCGGAAATTCTCAAAAGCCTGGTGTCGGAGCGCTTCGGCGTGGAGATCGAGCTGGACCGGGGCCGGGTTTTGTATAAGGAGACCATCGACGGCCCCGTGGAGGGCGTGGGCCACTTTGAGCCCCTGCGGCACTATGCGGAGGTGCATCTGCTGCTGGAGCCCCTGCCCCAGGGCAGCGGCGTGGTGACGGCCACCCGGTGCAGCGAGGACCAGCTGGACCGGAACTGGCAGCGGCTGATTATGACTCATTTGCAGGAAAAGACCCACCTGGGAGTCCTCACCGGCTCCGCCATCACGGATGTGAAAATCACCCTGATGTCCGGCCGGGCCCATGTGAAGCACACCGAGGGAGGCGACTTCCGCCAGGCCACCTATCGGGCGGTGCGCCAGGGGCTGATGCAGGCTAAAAGCCGCCTGCTGGAGCCGTATTACGCCTTCCGGCTGGAGGTGCCGCCGGAGCAGCTGGGCCGGGCCATCAACGATGTGCGCCTGCGCAGCGGCAGCTTTGACACTCCGGAGGAGGCCGGGGACCTGACATTGCTGCGGGGCCGGGTGCCGGTGACGGAGTTTGACGACTATGCCCAGGAGGTGGCGTCCTATACCGGCGGCCGGGGCCGCCTGTCCCTGGAACCGGCGGGCTACGGACCCTGCCACGATCCGGAGGCCGTGATCGCGGCGGCGGACTATGACCCGGAGGCCGACCCGGACAACACGCCGGACTCCGTGTTCTGCGCCCACGGCGGCGGCTTCACCGTGAAGTGGGACAAGGTGCCGGAGTATATGCACCTGCCCAGCTGTCTGGAAAAGCCCCGGGAGGACGCGCCGGTGCGCCGCCGGTGCATCCGCCTGGACGACGCGGAGCTGGAGGCCATCATGACCCGGGAGTTCGGCCCCGTGCGCCGTCCCCTGTACCGGGCGCCGGAGAAGCGGGAAGCCCCTGCCGATACCGGCCTGCGGGAGATCGGCCAGCGCTGCTATGTGGTGGACGGCTATAACGTGATCTTCGACTGGGAGGAGCTCCACGCCCTGGCGGACCGGGACCTGTCTGCCGCCCGGGAGCGGCTGATGGACACCCTGTGCGGCTGGGCCGCCTTCACCCACACCCGGGTGGTGCTGGTGTTCGACGGGTACAAGGTCCCCGGCAATACCGGGGAGAAGTTCGACTACCGGGGCATCCATGTGGTATACACCCGGGAGCGGGAAACCGGCGATATGTACATCGAGCGGTTTTTGCAGCAGGTAGGGAAAAACGACCGCGTCCGGGTGGTGACCTCCGACGGGCTGATCCAGCTGTCGGCGGTGCGCACCGGGGCCATGCGCATGTCCTCGGCGGAGTTTGGCCGCCAGGTGTCCGAGGCCGCCGGCCAGATCGCGGAAATCCTGAAAACCATGCACCAGTCCGGCGGCAGCACCATCGGCCAGCGGATAAATAAGAGCTGAAAAAAGCCTGTGTATTCGGTGTGTCCGCTTCTTAGTCATCCGTCGGACTTTGCTGACGGCCGTTCTGGTCATAGCGGCGGTTGCCGCTGTGGGATCCAACAATGAGGATATGGTGGCGCCTGCGATCATTGCGGGCATCATCGTCATCATCTGGGCCTATTCCAATGCCAGGCTGCAATATCTTCTGCTGTACGGCTACGGTGAACTCATCGACAAGGTATCGGACCTGGAGGCCCGCAGCCAGGGCGGCAAAAAGGGAGGACGGAAGCCCCAGCGGCCCGCAGAGTCCCATATGGAGCCGAATGCGGAGCCGGAGCCGGAACCGGATTGCAGCGACGAGGGCCAGCCTAAAACCAAACGGCGGCCGGACGGCAGCTGGAAATGCATGTTCTGCGACCACATGAACCCTTCCGGCAAGGACTACTGTCAGAAGTGCGGGGCGGAAGCATTTTTCGATCAGCCGTGACGGAGTTTTTCTCTGCTCCCGGGGCCGGACAGACGGGATTCCGCCTGTTCGGCCCCGTTCGGCGTAAAAACCCCGGAAAATCCCGCCATTTTCCGGGAAAAAACTCTTGCGCTGGGAGTGTTTTTGTGGTAAACTACTGCGTAGTAAGGGAGTGTTGACGGAGAGTGGACAGTTTGTCCGCTCTTTTTCTTGGGCAAATTTGCCCCCTTAAAATTTCGGAAAAGACAGGAGGTCCGGCATGAAAAAGGTAACGGAGCTGGTGGCCGAGCTGGCCGCCCCCGCCGTGGCGGAGCAGGGCTGCACCCTGTGGGACGTGGAATACGTCCGGGAGGCCGGTCAGTGGTATCTGCGGCTGTATCTGGACAAGGACGGCGGCGTGAACATTCTGGACTGCGAGGCCGTCAGCCGCAAGGTCAGCGACCTGCTGGACCAGGCGGACCCCATCGAGGGCAGCTACACCTTCGAGGTGTCCTCCGCCGGGGCCGAGCGCCCCCTGAAGCGCCCCTCGGACTTTGAAAGGTTCCTGGGCTCCCCGGTGCTGGTGAAAACCTACAAGCCCAAGGACGGGCGCAAGGAGTTTGCCGGTGTGCTGGCGGGGTACGACAACGGGGCCGTGCTGCTGGATATGGGCGGGGCGGAGCCTCTGCGGTTCGAGAAGCCGGAGCTGGCCCTGGTCCGTCTGCGTGTGGAATTCTGACGATACAGTATAGAATAGGAGAAATACCATGAAATGCGAAGAAATCTTTGCCGCGCTGGAATTGCTGGAAAAGGAACGCGGTATTCCCCAGGACTTCATGATGGGCAAGATCATCCAGGCCCTGACCGCCGCCTATAAGAAGGACCACGAGGGCGTGGAGAACGTCATCGTGGATGTCAACGAGGAGAAAAAGGACCTGCGGATGTACGTGCAGAAGGAGATCGTGGAGGAGGTGGAGAACCCCGGCTCCCAGATCTCTCTGGAGGACGCCCGGGCCATGTCCGCCAAGTATCAGCTGGGCGGCGTGGTGAACATCCCCGTGAAGAACGTGGAGTTCGGCCGCATCGCCGCCGGAAACGGCAAGCAGGTCATCATCCAGGGCCTGCGGGAGGCCGAGCACGGCATGATCTATGACGAGTGGGGCTCCAAGGAGCACGAGATCCTCACCGGCACCGTCCACCGCATCGACCCCCGGGGCACCGTGCATCTGCGCATCGGCTCCGGCAACGAGGCCACCGAGGGCCTTATGGGCTCCAACGAGCAGGTCCCCGGCGAGGAGCTTACCGAGGGGCAGCTGGTAAAGGTCTATCTGGTGGAGGTCCGCCGCACCACCCGGGGTCCCCAGGTGATGGTGTCCCGGACCCATCCGGGCCTGGTGAAGCGCCTGTTTGAGCTGGAGGTGCCCGAGATCTATGACGGCACCGTGGAGATCCGCTCCATCGCCCGTGAGGCCGGCAGCCGCACCAAGATGGCTGTGTGGTCCTCCGACGAGAACGTGGACCCCATCGGCGCCTGCGTGGGTCCCAAGGGCCAGCGGGTGGCCGCCGTGGTCAACGAGCTGCGGGGCGAGAAGATCGACATCATCAAGTATTCCGACGACCCCGCCGAATACATCGCCGCCGCCCTGGCTCCCGCCGACGTGGTGGAGGTGCGCCTGTCCGACGAGGGCAAGCTCTGCCGGGTCATCGTCCCCGACGACCAGCTGAGCCTGGCCATCGGCAAGGAGGGGCAGAACGCCCGCCTGGCCGCCCGTCTCACCGGGTACAAGATCGACATCAAGCCCGCTTCCTATACGGGGGAGTAAGCGATACAGGAAAGGAGGACCATCATGCAGAAGCCGCGGAAGATTCCACAGCGCATGTGCGTGGGCTGCCGGGAAAAGCGGGACAAAAAGGACCTGCTGCGGGTGGTCCGCACGCCGGAGGGCCAGCTGGTGCTGGACGCCACCGGCAAGAAGTCCGGCCGGGGCGCCTATGTGTGCCGCGATCCGCAGTGCCTGAAGAAGGCCCGGAAATCCCGGGCGCTGGACCGGATGCTGGAGGTCAGCATCCCCGACGAGGTTTATGAGGCGCTGGAGCGCCAGATGGAAACGGAAGCATGACAGAACACATTTTATCCATGATCGGCCTGGCCAAAAAGGCCGGTCAGGTGGCCATCGGCGAGGAGCCGGTGGGCTCCGCCGCCCGGGCCAAGGACGCCCGGGTCATCCTGGTGGCCCAGGACGCCGCCGCCGGGTCTGTGCGCCGGGCCATGTCCTTCGGCCAGACCGGGGCGTGCCTGTGCCTGACGGTGCCCTTTGACAAGGACCGGCTGGGCCGTGCCCTGGGCCGCACCAGCTGCGCCATGGCGGCCATAACGGACATCGGCTTTGCCGAGGCCATCGTCAAAAAGCTGGCGGCGCTGGACCCGGAGCGATACGCCCCGGCGGCCCAGCGGCTGGAGGTAAAGGCCCTTCGCGCGGCCCAGCGCCGGGCGGAGCAGGCCCAGCATGAAAAGAATCTGCGCCGGGGCAAGAAAAAAGCCGCCCCGGTTCAAGCGGCCCCTGCGCCCCAAGCGCCGCAGAAGCCGGAAAAGTCCGCCCGCCGTCCCCGGCGGCCCGGGCAGCGTCCCCAGGGGGAACGGCCCCGTTTCGCGGGCTCCCGCCCGGTGCATAAGGGCAAGGGGTCCCCGAAAAAAAGCAAGTAAGGAATCGAATCACAAAGATGGAGGTGGCTCTATTTGGGTAGCGTAGGTAACAAATACAGAGTGCATGAGGTGGCGAAGGACTTCGGCGTCCCCACTAAGCAGATCACGGAGATTCTGACCAAGTATGCCGAGACGCCCAAAAACCATATGCAGGTTTTGGGAGATCGGGAGCTGTCTCTGATCTTTGAGAGTCTGACCCAGCACAACCAGGTTTCCGGCATCCAGGCGATTTACGCCGATGCCGCCAAGCCTGCCGAGAAGAAGGCGGAGCCCGCCGCCAAGCAGCAGCCCGCCGGCAAGAAGCCCCAGCCGGAAAAGAAACCCCAGCCGGAGAAGAAGCCCGTCAGCCGCGTGCCCCAGACCAAGGTGGTGGACACCCGCAAGGCCACGGCCGTGAACATGGACAAGTACGACGAGAAGCTCCAGGATATGGCCGACGCCCGCACCGGCAACAGCCGCCGGGACCAGCGCCAGACCCAGGGCAAGGAGAAGATCCGCAGCAAGTCGGGCCGCCGCAGCGGCCCCCAGAGCAACAAGAGCAAGCAGGAGGAGGCCGACCGGCTGCGCCGCCTGCGGCTGGAGGTCATCAAAAAGACCCCCGTCACCGTGCAGATCCCCGATGAGATCAGCGTGGGCGAGCTGGCCAGCCGCATGAAGAAAACCGGCGCAGAGGTGGTCAAGTGCCTGATGAAGAACGGCGTCATGGCCTCCCTGAGCCAGATCATCGACTTCGACACCGCCGCCATCATCGCCGAGGAGATGGGCTGCAAGGTGGAGAAGGAAGTGGTGGTCACCATCGAGGAAAAGCTCATCGATGACCACAAGGACGAGGACAAGGACCTGGTGCCCCGTGCCCCCGTGGTGGTGGTCATGGGTCACGTGGACCACGGCAAGACCAGCCTGCTGGACTATATCCGCAACGCCCATGTGGCCAGCGGCGAGGCCGGCGGCATCACCCAGCATATCGGCGCCTATCAGGTGCAGATCAACGGCAAGCCCATCACCTTCCTGGACACCCCCGGCCACGAGGCCTTCACCTCCATGCGCGCCCGGGGCGCCATGGTCACGGATATCGCCATCCTGGTGGTGGCCGCCGAGGACGGCATCATGCCCCAGACCGTGGAGTCCATCAACCACGCCAAGGCCGCCGGGATCCCCATCATCGTGGCCATCAACAAGATGGATAAGCCCGAGGCCAACCCCGAGCGCATCAAGCAGCAGCTCACCGAATACGGCCTGGTGTGCGAGGAGTGGGGCGGCGACACCATTGTCTGCCCCATCTCCGCCAAGACCGGCATGGGCGTGGACAACCTGCTGGAGATGCTGACCCTCACCGCCGAGGTAGGCGAGCTGAAGGCCAACCCCAACCGCGCCGCCCAGGGCACCGTTATCGAGGCCCGGCTGGACAAGGGCCGGGGCCCCGTGGCCACCCTGCTGGTGCAGAACGGCACCCTGAAGCAGGGGGACATCATCATCGCCGGTACTGCCGTGGGCCGCGTCCGGGCCATGGTGGGCGACAAGGGCCAGAAGCTGACCTCCGCCGGTCCCTCCGTGCCTGTGGAGATCACCGGTCTGTCCGAGACTCCCTCCGCCGGCGCCACCTTCAACGCCGTGGCCGATGAAAAGTTGGCCCGGGAGCTGGTGGAGCAGCGCAAGGAGGAGGCCCGCGCCAAGGCCAACGCCCCTGTTACCAAGGTCTCTCTGGAGGATCTGTTCAGCCAGATCCAGGCCGGTGAGATGAAGAATCTGAACATCATCGTCAAGGCCGATGTTCAGGGCTCCGTGGAGGCCGTGAAGGCCTCTCTGGAGAAGCTCTCCAACGACGAGGTCCGGGTCCGGGTCATCCACGGCGGCGTGGGCGCCATCAACGAGTCCGACGTGATGCTGGCCTCCACGTCTCAGGCCATCATCGTTGGCTTCAACGTCCGCCCCGACAACGCCGCCCGGGATTCCGCCGCCCGCGCCCATGTGGACATGCGGATGTACCGCGTGATCTATGACGCCATCAACGAAATTGAGTCCGCCATGAAGGGCATGCTGGCCCCCAAGTTCCGGGAGGCTCTGCTGGGCCATGCGGAGGTCCGCCAGACCTACAAGGTCTCCGGCGTGGGCACCGTGGCCGGCTGCTATGTCCAGGACGGCAAGCTCCAGCGGAAGGACTGCCAGGTCCGCCTGGTCCGGGACGGTATCGTCATCCACGAGGGCGTTCTGGCCTCCCTGCAGCGGTTCAAGGACTCCGTCAAGGAGGTGGCCGCAGGCTACGAGTGCGGCCTGTCCATCGAGAAGTTCAACGACATCAAGGAAGGGGATATTGTTGAAGCCTTCACCATGGAGGAAATCCCCCAGTAAATCCGAAACACACAACCCAGAGGGCGGGCGCTTCGCCCGCCCTCTTTTCATCTCATCGAAAACGAAAGGAGACCGACTATGGCATCCAACCGCATTCCCCGCATCAATGACGCCATCCAGAAGGAGCTTTCCGCCCTGCTGCGCACCGTCAAGGACCCCCGGGTGTCCGAGGGTATGCTGACCATCACCCATGTGGACACCACCAGCGACCTGCGCTATGCCCGGGTCTATGTCAGCGCCCTGAACTGCCCGGATGAGAAGGGCCTGCTCAAGGGCCTCAAGTCCGCCGCCGGTTACCTGCGCCGCGAACTGGGCAGCCGCATCGACCTGCGCTACACGCCGGAGCTCCAGTTCTTCGTGGACGACTCCATCGCCTATGGCGCCCACATTCTGGATATGCTGAATCATGTGAAGCCTGCCGATCCCCGGAACGCAGACATCGTTCTGCCCGAGGACCGGGAGGATTGAGGAGGGCTGTGCTATGACCACCGCTGAAGCCGCCCGGCGGCTGCTGGGCTGGGACGAGCTGCTGCTGCTGACCCATGTCCGCCCCGACGGCGACACCGTTGGCTCCGCCGCCGCCCTGTGCCAGGCCCTGCGGGACCGGGGCAAGACGGCGTATCTGCTGCCCAACCCGGAGCTGACCGCCACCTATGCCCCCTATGCCGCCCCCTACGCCGCCCCGGAGGGCTTCGTCCCCCGCTATGTGGTGTCCGTGGACATTGCGGCCCTGTCCCTGCTACCGGAAAACGCCCGGCCCTATCAGGACCGCATCGACCTGGCCATCGACCATCACCCCTCCCAGGAGTTTTTCGCCCGGGAGACCTGTCTGGAGGCCGGATCCGCCGCCTGCGGCGAGATCGTGTACAACATCGTCACCCTGATGACGCCGCTGACGCCGGAGATCGCCCTGCCGCTGTATGTGGCCGTCTCCACGGATACCGGCTGCTTCGTCTATTCCAACACCACCGCCCGCACCCACCGCATCGCCGCCGCCCTGATGGATTGCGGCATCGATGCGGCCCCGGTGAATAAGGCCCTGTTCCGCACCAAGAGCCGCACCCGTCTGGCTATGGAGGCCTGGATGGCGGAGTGGGCGGAGTATTATGACCACGACCGGGTGGTCGTCATGCAGATCCCCCTGTCCCTGTGCCTGGATTACAAGGCCACGGAGGCCGACGTGGAGGAGCTGTCCAGTCTGGCTGCCCTGGTGGAGGGCACCGACTGCGGCGTGACCCTGCGGGAGCTGAAGGACGGCCGGGTGAAAATTTCCCTGCGAACCGGCCCCCGGGTCAATGCCACGGAGGTCTGTGCCCTTCTGGGCGGCGGCGGCCATGCGGCTGCTGCCGGCGCCACGCTGCACGGCACCCTCAGCGAGGTGAAGCAGGCCGTGCTCCAGGCCATCGACATGGTGGCGGGGGAGGATTGACAAAAGGAGCGACCCATGGCAAACGGAATCATCATCATCGACAAGCCCGCCGGCTGGACGAAACTGTCAAAAAAGGGCAAGGCCCTTTTTTGACAGAATTTGCAGTCTGCTACGCGCATAATTTGTTCGCCGATGGCGAACAAATTCCACACTTGCAGCCTGAGAAGTATTTTCGGCCAGGTACACGCCCCGGCCGAAAATGATTGCATTTTATTTGCCTCCTGCGGCAAGGTTTTGCTGCGCAAAACGCTTGTACGCGCCATCAGGCGCGTTTGGCGCAGACTATTCACAAGGAGCAACCCATGGCAAACGGAATCATCATCATCGACAAGCCCGCCGGCTGGACGTCCATGGACGTCTGTGCCAAGCTGCGGGGGATTCTGAAAACAAAAAAGGTGGGCCACGCCGGGACCCTGGACCCCATGGCCACCGGCGTTCTGCCGGTATTCGTGGGCCAGGCCACCCGGGCGGTGTCCTTCGCCGAGGACGGGGAGAAGGAGTACGTCGCCGGGCTTCGGCTGGGCCGCACCACCGACACCCAGGACACCTCCGGCGAGACCCTGGACACCCACCCGGTGCTCACCGGCCGGGAGGACCTGGAGCACCTGCTGCCCCGGTTCACCGGCCCCATTGAACAGGTGCCCCCCATGTACTCCGCCATCAAGATCGGCGGACAGAAGCTCTATCAGATCGCCCGCCGGGGCGGGGAGGTGGAGCGCCCGGCCCGGCCCGTTACCATCCATGAGCTGGAGCTGCTGGACCAGAGCGGCCCGGCGGACTACACCCTGCGCATCCGGTGCTCCAAGGGCACCTACGTCCGCACCCTGTGCCACGACATCGGCCAGGCCCTGGGCTGCGGCGGCTGCATGAGCAGTCTGCGCCGCACCATGGCCGCCGGATTCACCCTGGACGACGCCGTGACCCTGGACCGGGTGCAGCAGGAGGGCGAGGCCCTGCTGGCCCCGCTGGACTCCCTGTTCCGCCAGCACCCGGCCTACCGCATCCGGCACCCCCGGGTGGACGCCCTGTGCCGCAACGGCAACCCCTTCACCGTCCGCCAGCCCCTGCCGGAGGGCCTCTACCGGGTCTATGGCCTGGAGGGCGAGTTTCTCTGCCTCAGCCGCCTGGAGGGCGGCGTAATGACCTCCCTTAAAAACTTTTTCGGAGCGTGAGTACCTTGAATCGAACTGTTATCGCCCTGGGCTTTTTCGACGGCGTTCACCGGGGCCACGGAGCCCTGCTGAAAAAAACCGCCGCCCGGGCCCGGGAGCTGGAGGCCGTCCCCGCCGCCTTCACCTTCGACCGTCCGCCCAAGGAGGTGGTCACCGGCCGCCCGGTGGGCCTGATCAACACCCCCGATGACCGCCGGGACCTGATGCAGCGGCTTTACGGCATCCGCCAGGTGATCATCGCCCCCTTTGACCGGGCCATGATGACCATGCCCTGGCAGGATTTCATCGACGATCTGCTGATCGGTACCTATGGCGCGGTGCACCTGGTGGCGGGCCACGACTATCACTTCGGCCACCGGAACCAGGGGGACCCGGACAAACTCCTGTCCCGCTGCCGGGAGCGGGGCATCGGCTGCGACATCATCCCTCAGGTGACCCGGGACGGCATCACCGTCAGCTCCACCTATATCCGCACCCTTATCGAAAGCGGACAGATGGAGCGGGCCGCCGATTTCCTGGGCCACCGCCACTGCCTGACCCGCACCGTCACCCACGGCTGCCGCTTCGGCCGCACCATCGGCATCCCCACGGTGAACCTGACCCCGCCGGATCACGTTCTGCTGCCGGAGCGGGGCGTGTATGTGACCCGGGTGTTCCTGCCGGACGGCACCAGCGTCCCCGGCGTCACCAACATCGGCACCCGCCCCACCGTCAGCGACGGCAACGCCGTGTCGGTGGAGACCTTCCTGCTGGATTTCGACGGCGACCTCTACGACAAAACCATCCGGGTGGAGTTCTGCCGCCGCCTGCGCCCGGAGCGCAGGTTCGCCTCCCCCCAGGAGCTGAAGGCCGAAATTCAGCACAATATCCAACAAACCCAGGACTATTTTATGGAAAACCCCGAATAACCCCCCGCCGCCTGCCTCCGCAGGCGGCGGTTTTCTCGTTTACAATTTGTTTACAGAAAAGGTCAAAGAAAGTCAAAATATCCTATTGACATTTTGAAACCCGGTGGTATACTATAGCCAAAGGTCAAAGAAAGGCAAAGTCAGACAGGCCGAATCGAAACAGAAAGGAAGTGAGCGGCTTGGGTACATCGGATATGATCGCCCGGTTCATCCAGGCGGAGCTGGAGGAGGCCAACGGGGTTCTGGAGCTGCAGCGCAGCGACCTGGCCCAACGCTTTGGCTGCGTCCCCAGCCAGATCAATTATGTGATGTCCACCCGGTTTTCTCCGGAGCACGGCTACATTGTGGAGTCGCGCCGGGGCGGCGGGGGCTACATCCGCATCACCCGGGTGCAGGTGGACCGCCACACGCTTTTGATGCACGTCATCAACTCCGTGGGCGATACGCTGGACCTGGCCAGCGCCCGGGCCATTCTTTCAAACCTGGTCCAATCCCAGGCGGTGGAGCGGAACGTGGCGCAGACCCTTCTGTGGGCCGTGTCCGACAATTCCCTCCGCTCCGTTCCCAAGGACCGGCGGGACGATCTCCGGGCCAACATTTTCAAGCAGGTGCTCATTCACCTGGTTTGAGTTTTCAATAAGGAGGCAATCATTATGAAATGTCAGAACTGCGGAAAGAACGAAGCAACGTTTTACTATAAGAGCAACATCAACGGCCGGGTCATGGAGAGCCATCTGTGCCCCCAGTGCGCCCGTCAGCTGGGCCTGGTGCAGGATATGCGCCGCCCCATGATGAGCAGCTTCTGGGACGATGACGATTTCTTCACCCGTCCCTTCCGGATGCTGGAGCCCCTGCTGGGCGGCTTCGGCAGCCGCCTGCTGACGGAGTTCCCGGAACCCGTGGACGTGACCCAGCAGGCCCGCCGCGCGGCGGAGGAGCCCCGGGAGGACAACCTGGTCCAGGGCGATGAGCGGGAGAAGCTCAGCCGCCAGCGCCAGCGCAACGCCCTGGAGACCCAGCTGCGCCACGCCGTGGAAACCGAGAACTTCGAGGAAGCCGCCAAGCTCCGGGATCAGCTGCGGTCCCTGCCCCAGGCGTAAGCGTTACGCCGATCAACCGAAAGGAAGTGTAAACTATGATGGAAAATAAATTCACCCCCCGTGCGGAGGAATCCCTGCGGCTGGCCCAGGAGGCCGCCGAGGAAATGGGCCACGGCTATGTGGGCAGCGAGCACCTGCTGCTGGGCCTGATGCGTGAGGAGGAGGGCATTGCCCACCGCGTCCTGGAGGAAGCGGGCCTCACCGATGATATGATCTGCGATGTGCTCCATCGCAGCGTGGGCACCGGCCTTTCCGGCGCGGCTCCCTCCCAGGGGCTGACCCCCCGGGCCAAGAGCGCCGTGGAGCTGGCCGTGTCCGAAGCGTCCCGCACCGGCGCGGGCTATATCGGCACCGAGCATCTGCTGATGGGCCTGCTGCGTGAGGGCAACAACATGGCCATCCGGGTGCTGCGCACCGTGGGCATCGACCCCAAGAAGCTGTACAGCGCCGTGGTGAAGAAGATCAACGAAGCGCCCCGGGCCGCAGCCGCCGCAGGCGGCAATTCCGCCGCTCCCTCCCGGGAGGACGGCAAGAAGGGCGGCGCCCTGGCGGAGTTTACCCGCGATTTGACGGAGGCCGCCCGCAGCGGGAAGCTGGACCCCGTCATCGGCCGGGAAAAGGAGATCGCCCGGGTCATCCAGATCCTGTCCCGCCGCACCAAGAACAACCCCGTGCTGATCGGTGAGCCCGGCGTGGGCAAAACCGCCATCGCCGAGGGCCTGGCCCAGCGCATCGTGGCCGCCGACGTGCCCGAGGACCTGCTGGACAAGCGGGTCCTGTCCCTGGACCTGTCCGGCATGGTGGCCGGTACCAAGTACCGGGGCGAGTTTGAGGAGCGCATCAAGAACACCATCAACGAGGTGAAGAAGGCCGGCAACGTCATCCTGTTCATCGACGAGCTGCACACCATCGTGGGCGCAGGCTCCGCCGAGGGCGCGGTGGACGCCGCCAACATCCTCAAGCCTGCTCTGTCCCGGGGCGAGATCCGGGTCATCGGCGCCACCACCCTCAACGAGTACCGTAAGTACATTGAGAAGGACGCCGCCCTGGAGCGCCGGTTCCAGCCCATCACCGTGGGCGAGCCCTCTCCCGAGGCCACGCTGGAGATCCTGAAGGGCTTGCGGGACAAGTATGAAGCCCACCATCACCTGACCATCACCGACGGGGCCCTGGAGGCCGCCGTGCGGCTGTCCCGCCGGTATATCAACGACCGGTTCCTGCCGGACAAGGCCATCGACCTGATGGACGAGGCCGCCAGCCAGGTGCGTATGGCCGCCGAGTCCGCCTCCCCCGATCTGAAGGATCTGGAGGAGAAGATCGCCGCCCTGCACCGGGAGAAGGAGGAGGCCGTCACCGCCCAGGACTTCGAGAAGGCCGCCCAGCTGCGGGATATCGAGAAGGACTATCAGGAGCAGGTGGAAATTGAGCGCGACAAGTGGCACAAGCAGATGTCCGCCAACCGCGGCACCGTCACCGAGGACGACATCGCCAAGGTGGTGGCCGGCTGGACCGGCATTCCCGTCACCCGCCTGACGGAGGACGAAAGCCAGCGGCTGCTGCAGCTGGAGAAGGTCCTGCATGAGCGGGTGGTGGGCCAGGACGAGGCCGTGGCCGCCGTGGCCAAGGCCATCCGCCGCAGCCGTGTGGGTCTGAAGGATCCCAAGCGGCCCATCGGCTCCTTCCTGTTCCTGGGCCCCACCGGCGTTGGCAAGACCGAGCTGTGCAAGACCCTGGCCGAGGCCATGTTCGGCGACGAGAACGCCATGATCCGCATCGACATGTCCGAGTACATGGAGAAGCACACGGTGTCCCGTCTGGTGGGCTCGCCTCCCGGATACGTGGGCCACGAGGAGGGCGGCCAGCTGACGGAAAAGGTGCGCCGTAAGCCCTATTCCGTGGTGCTGTTCGACGAGATCGAGAAGGCCCACCCCGATGTGTGGAACATCCTGCTGCAAATTCTGGAGGATGGCATTGTCACCGACTCCCAGGGCCGCCGGGTGGACTTCAAGAACACCATCATCGTCATGACCTCCAACGTGGGGGCCAAGAATATTACCGCCGCCGACACGCCTCTGGGCTTTGACGGCAGCGGTGAGGCGGCCAAGCGCACCGAGGAGGAGCGGTTTGCACGCATCAAGGACGCCGTTATGGCGGAGCTGCGCCAGACCTTCCGTCCGGAGTTCCTGAACCGTATCGACGAGATCATCGTGTTCCACCAGCTGACGGAGGAGAACATCCGCAGCATTGCCCGCCGGATGCTGGATACCATCGGCAGCCGCATGGCCGCCCAGGGCATCACCCTCCAGGCGGATGACGATGCCGTGGCCGCTCTGGCCAAGGATGGCTTCGATGCCCGCTACGGCGCCCGTCCCCTGCGCCGCACCCTCCAGAACGAAGTGGAGGACGTGGTGGCCGAACAGATGCTGGATGGCAAGCTCCAGTCCGGCGACACCGCCCACGTCCGTCTGAAGGACGACAAGGTGGTCATCGAAAAGTAAAAAACCATGCCCGGCGGCTTTTGCCGCCGGGCATGATTAACTGTCCCAAAAGAGCAAAGCCCTTTTTGAACAAAGTGTTTTACGCTTTCACCAGCTCCACCAGCACCTGCACCATCTTTTCCATAGACGGCACGGGAATGAACTCATGGACGCCGTGGAAGTTTGCGCCGCCGGTGCACAGGTTGGGGCAGGGGATATCCCGCTCCCAGGAGAGCCGCGCCCCGTCGGTGCCGCCCCGGATGGGAACGATCACCGGCTCCACGCCCACGGCCTCCATGGCGGCCTTGGCGTTTTCGATCAGCTCCATATGGGGCCGGATCTTCTCCTTCATGTTGTAGTAGCTGTCCCGCATCTCCAGCCGGAAGGTGCCCTGGCCCCACCGTGCGTTCAGATAGTCCACCAGCCGCTCCACAAAGGCCTTCCGGGCGTTGAACTTCTCCAGGTCGTGGTCCCGGATGATGGCGTGCAGCACCACCTGGCTCTCGTTTCCGGCCAGGTCCGTCACATGGTAGAAGCCCTCGTAGCCCTCCGTGTGGGCGGGAGCCTCCGCCGCAGGCAGCAGGGAGATGAACTGGTTGGCCAGCAGGATGGCATTTTTCATCTTGTTCTTGGCGGAGCCGGGGTGGATGTTCACGCCCTCCACCGTCAGGGTCACGGCGGCGGCGTTGAAGTTCTCGTACTCGATCTCCCCCAGCTCGCCGCCGTCCACGGTGTAGGCCACCTGGGCGGGGAACTTTTCCGGATCAAAGTGATCGGCGCCCTTGCCCACCTCCTCGTCGGGGGTGAAGCACACGGCGATGGCCCGGTGCGGGACCTCCGGATGGGCCAGCAGATATTCGCAGGCGGTGACGATCTCCGCCACGCCGGCCTTGTCGTCGGCTCCCAGCAGGGTGGTGCCGTCGGTGACGATCAGCTCCTGGCCGATGTACCGCTCCAGGAAGGGGAAGTCCTTCACTTTCAGGCATCCGGCCTTTTTCAGGGGCAGGTCCCCGCCCTGATAGGTGACGATCTCCGGATGGATGTCCGCCCCGCTGACGGCGGGGGAGGTGTCCATGTGGGCGATGAGGCCCAGGGCCGGAGCCTGGCACCCGGGGGTGGCGGGCAGCAGGGCATACACATAGCCGTTGTCGTCCATGTGGGCCCCCTCCAGGCCCAGCTCTGCCAGCTCCTGGGCCAGATACCGGCCCAGGACCTTCTGGTGGTCGGTGGTGGGGACGGTGTCCGACGTCTCGCTGGAGGTGGTGTCGAAGGACACATATTTCAGAAAACGCTGGGTAACTTCCATGATGGTTTCCCTCCGTAAATTGGATTTGCCCCCAGTATAACACACCCGCCGCCCCGCCGTCAATCCGGGGGACAGCTGTCCCGGGACAAAGAGGGACGTCCCGGGCAGGGCCGGTTTTGTCCCGGGCGGAAGCGGGACAAAACGAAACAGGCAGATCCGTGCAAAGCGCCCCCGGCGGAAATAGCTGGGTGTACGTAAGACAGTATTGCGCCGAGATTGACGAAGCGGCACGAAACCGCATGGAGCTGATCGTGCGGTCACTGGCAGAGCAAAACGGCGTGACCGAGCAACTGAAAGCTGAAAACCAAATGGAATGGGTGCGGCAGATGAACGCTTGCAAGGCACAGGCAGAGGAGATTGTGAAAGCGGAATTGATTTATGATTGAGCGAGAAAGTCCGGGCAGAAAACTGTTCGGACTTTTCTCATATAGTCCAAAGTTGCGGTAGAAATGTTCACAAGTTTTATGGTATAATTTGAATACGAAAAGTGAGCAGACAAATCGGAATTTGAGGAGGATTAACATGACGGTTGATGTATATGAAAATTGCCCTATTTATGAAAATGAATATTATATGCTAAGAATGACAAACAAAGAGGACAAGGCGGATTTGTTAAAAGTATATTCTGATGAAAAATCAGTACCATTTTTTAATAGTGATAATTGTGGTGGAGATGATTTTTACTATACAACTGAAAAAAGAATGGAACAAGCGATTGAATTTTGGCATTGGGAATATGATAGACAGGGTTTTGTCCGTTGGACGATTGTTTCAAAGGAAACAAATGAGGCGGTGGGTACGATAGAACTTTTTCATCGAGAAGCCGAAGATTATTTTACAAATTGTGGTTTACTTAGATTGGATATTCGGAGCGATTATGAAATTACAAGTGAGATTGTTAAAATTTTGGAGTTGATAATTGAACCTGCATATGTACTTTTTCAATGTGATAAAATTGCTACAAAAGCGATAGATTTAGCGGTTGAACGTATTTCAGCATTGAAAAGATTGGGCTTTAAGTATTCAGAAGAAAAGTTGATTGGACATGACGGTACAGAATATGATTCATATTACGTATTAGAGCAATAACTTCCGATTTGTCGAACTGATAAAATCCCTTTAGGAACTAAAGGGCGCACTTCTATACTCTCCTATCGGGAGTATGTGCGTCCTGCGGAGCTTCATTCCCGGTCAGCAGAAGAAAACTGCCCGACCGGGAATGTTGCGTCACTTCGTTCCGTCAAGGTGGCTACACCCCCCTTGCGCCCTTGTGTACTTGCCGTCCGCAAACGGCTTTGACAAACCGTTTGCCGCCAGCAAGTTTGAAGATTAGACATAAACAAATCCTCCGCATGGTCTAAGCCATACGGAGGATTAACTGTTTTACGGACACCCGTCTATCCGCCGGGGGCGCTTTTTCTCAATAGAAAATGTCGTCCAGCTCCATGGTGGCGTAGGCGTTCAGGTCCAGCCCCGCCCGGCGGCCCGCCAGATACTCATAGTATCCCTGGGCGCCGATCATGGCGCCGTTGTCGCCGCACAGCCGCAGGGGCGGCAGATACAGCCGGTATCCGGCCTTTTCACAAGCCCTCTCCAGGTCTCCCCGGATGATGGTGTTGGCGGCCACCCCTCCGGCGGCCACGATGCACCGGCGGCCCCGGAGACGGGCGGCCTCCATGGCCCGGGGCACCAGCTCATCGGACACCGCCTGGTTGAAGTCGTGGGCCAGGGCGGCGGCGTCCAGAGGCTCCCCCTTCTGCTGGGCGTTGTGGGCCAGGTTCACCACGGCGGTTTTCAGCCCCGAAAAGCTCATGTCCAGGGGCGCACCCTCCACATGGGCCCGGGGCAGAACGTATTTCCCGCCGGGGGACCGGGCGGCCAGCTGGTCCATGGGCTTTCCGCCGGGGTACGGCAGGCCCAGCACCCGGGCGGCCTTGTCGAAGCACTCCCCTGCCGCGTCGTCCCGGGTGGCACCCAGGACCTCCATGTCCGTGTAGCCCTTCACGTCCACGATCAGGGTGTTGCCGCCGGACATGGCCAGGGCCAGAAACGGCGGCTCCAGCTCCGGAAAGGCCAGATAGTTGGCGGCGATGTGGCCCCGGACGTGGTGCACCGGAATCAGGGGCACCCCCAGGGCGTAGGCGGCGGACTTGGCGAAGCTGACCCCCACCAGCACCGCGCCGATAAGGCCCGGGGCATAGGTCACGGCCACGGCGTCGATGTCCCGCCGGGTCAGGCCCGCATCCCGCAGTGCCTGGTCCGACAGCCCGGCAATGGCCTCCACGTGCTTCCGGGAGGCGATCTCCGGCACCACGCCGCCATACAGGGCGTGCATATCCGCCTGGGACAGGATGGCGTCCGACAGCACCGTCCGCCCGTCCCGCACCACCGCCGCAGCGGTCTCGTCGCAGGAGGATTCAAAGGCTAAAATGTTCACTGGTCATCCTCCTCAAAGGTCCGGGTCAGGATCAGGGCGTCCTCCTTGGGCAGGTCATAGTAGTTCCGGCGGCGTCCGGCCTCCCGGAAGCCGAACCGGGTATACAGGGCAATGGCGGCGGCGTTGCTGGGCCGCACCTCTAAGGTCAAAAACGCCAGATGGTTGGCCCGGGCAAAGCGCAGGAACACGTCCAGGAGCTTTCCCGCCGCGCCCCGGCGGCGATACGGGGGAAACACCGCCACATTGGTGATATACCCCTCGTCGGCGGCCACCAGCAGCCCGGCATAGCCGATCACCTCGCCGGTGGCGGCGTCCTCCGCCACTAAAAAGGCGGCGCATTGGTTGTCCAGCTCCTCGGCCAGCATCTTCCGGGACCAGGGCCGGGAGAAGCAGGTGCGCTCCAGCTGCTCCAGGGCGTCCAGATGGTCCGCCGTCATGGGTACGATTCTGATGTTGTTCATAATTTCCTCGGTGTGTCGCGATTTTTACTCCACGGTGACGCTTTTGGCCAGGTTCCGGGGCTTGTCGATGTCGCAGCCCCGCTCCAGAGCGATGTAGTACGCCAGCAGCTGCAGGGGCGCCACCCCCAGCTGGGGCAGCAGCATAGGCTCCACGTCCGGCACCGTCAGCACCCGGGGCGTCCGGGCGGCCATGGCGTCCCGGTGGGTCTCGGTGGTCAGGGCCAGGACGTTGGCGCCCCGGGCCTGGACCTCCACCACGTTGCTCATGGCCTTGTCAAACAGGGGGCCGTAGGTGCTCAGGGCGATGACGGGGGTCCCCTCCTCGATCAGGGAGATGGTGCCGTGCTTCAGCTCACCGGAGGCGTAGGCCTCGGAGTGGATATAGCTGATCTCCTTGAGCTTCAGGCTGCCCTCCAGGCTCAGGGCATAGTCCAGGTTCCGGCCGATGAAGAACACGTCGTCCCGTCCGGCGAAATCCTTGGCCATCTCCCGGATCCGGTCCGCCTGGGCCAGCACCTGCTCCAGCTTTTCCGGAAGATCCAGGATATCCCGGATCATGGCGGTGTATGTCTCGTAGTCCACGGTGCCCATGACCTCGCCGAAGTACAGGCCCAGCAGGTTCAGCACCGCCATCTGGGTGCTGTAGGCCTTGGTGGTGGCCACGGCAATCTCCGGCCCGGCCCAGGTATACAGCACGTCGTCGGACTCCCGGGCAATGGAGGAGCCCACCACGTTGACGATGGACAGGATCCGGGCCCCCCGCTTCTTGGCCTCCCGCAGGGCGGCCATGGTGTCCAGGGTCTCGCCGGACTGGCTGATGACGATGACCAGGTCCCGTTCCCCTACGATGGGGTCGCAATAGCGGAACTCGGAGGCCAGGCACACCTCCACGCTGCGGCGCAGCATCCGCTCCAGGTTATACTTGCCCACCATGCCCACATGGTACGACGAGCCGCAGGCCACGATGTAGATGCGGCCCATGGCCCGGATCTGCTCCGGGGTCATGGTCAGGTCCTGAAGCACCACGCGGCCTCCCTGGATCCGGGCGGCGGTGGCCTTGCGGATGGCGGCGGGCTGCTCCATGATCTCCTTGAGCATGAAGTGGGCATAGCCGCCCTTTTCCGCGGCGTCCACCTCCCAGTCCACATGGTGGTGCTTCTTCTCCACCGGCCGCAGCTGGCGGTCGTATACCCGGATGCCGCTGCGGGACAGAATGGCCAGCTCCCCGTCGTCCATATAGGCGATGTCCCGGGTGTGGCGGATCAGGGCCGTCACGTCGGAGGCGATGAAGTTTTCCCCATCGCCAAAGCCCAGCAGCAGGGGGGCGTCCTTCCGGGCGGCCACCAGCCGGTCGGGATAGTCGGCGCAGATAATGCCCAGGGCATAGGCCCCGTCCACTGCGTGCAGCAGGCGGTTCATGGCCTCGAAAAAGTCACCGCAGTCGCTGTAGTAATAGTCCAGCAGCTGGGCCACCACCTCCGTGTCCGTCTCGGACCGGAACACATAGCCCTTCTGCTGCAGCTCCTCCTTCAGGGTGATGAAGTTTTCGATGATGCCGTTGTGGACCACGGCGAACTTGCCGCTCTGGCTCATATGGGGATGGGCGTTGACGTCGTTGGGCTCGCCGTGGGTGGCCCAGCGGGTGTGTCCGATGCCCAGGGTGCCGGGCAGGTCCCCACCGTCATGGGTCAGCTCCCGCAGAGCCGCCACCCGGCCCTTCTTCTTGCAAAGGCGCAGCACGCCATCGCCGCACACGGCGATACCGGCGGAGTCATAGCCCCGGTATTCCAGCCGCTCCAGCCCGTCCAGCAGAATGGGGGCGGCCTCCTGACGGCCAACATATCCTACAATTCCACACATATTGATGATTCCTCCTGATTTCTGATAATGGGGAGGACAAATACGCAGACAATTTGCCTCGATTTCCGGTCGCAGCGTCTCTGTTTTGCGGTCACCCGCATATTTGCCCGCTGCGTGCGCGCCCGGACGGCGCGGGAGAGCTCCCGCCGAAGGTTCGATCCTCTCTCCTCCTCGTTATCCTGCCGGGAAACGGCAGGCACATGGCGCTTGGTATGGGATTTTCCCGGGGTACCTCCTTTCTCCGGTTCTGCGTTCTGTATATCAAACGGCCTGGGGCCGGTTGAATCCGTATAACTTTCTCTCATCGGCGCATACTGGCCATAGAAGGGGGAATGCTCATGGCCACTGCTTTTTTCCGCACCATCATCCTGTATCTGCTGCTGATCGCGGGGCTGCGCCTGACCGGCAAGCGTCAGATCGGCGAGCTGGAGCCCATTGAGCTGGTGCTGACCATGCTGCTGTCGGACCTGGCGTCGGTGCCCATGCAGGACTTCGACTCGCCGCTGATCAATGGCGTGGTGCCCATTCTGACCCTGCTGGCCCTGACCACGCTTTTAAGCTATATCAGCTTCCGCAGCGGGCGGTTCCGGTCCCTGATCTGCGGGGAACCGGCCATCGTCGTCCGTTACGGAAAGCTCCAGCAGCGGGCCATGCGCCACAACCGCATGACGGTGGACGAGCTTCTGGATGAGCTGCGGGGCCAGGGGGTCACCGACCTGAAGGACGTGCAGTACGCCGTCCTGGAGACCAGCGGCCAGGTGTCGGTGCTGCTGCGGCCCCAGGCCCAGCCGGTAACGCCCCGTCAGCTGTCCCTGAACGTCACGGAGCAGCTTCTTCCGGTGCTGCTGATCAACGACGGGCGGCTGCTGCGGGACAACATGAAGAAAATGGACGTGGATGACGACTGGCTGCGCCGTCAGCTGAAGCGGGAGCACTTGACGGACCCGTCTCAGGTGTTTCTCCTGTCCCTGGACCAGGGGGGCAACGTGATCTGCCAGGCCAAGGAGGACGTATGAAGCGGTTTCTGATCGTGCCCTCACTGGTGCTGGCGGTGCTGCTGGCCCTGTGCATTCTCAACGCGGCGGCTCTGAACCGCCGGACCAACCGGTGGATGGACCAGGCGGACCGGATCGCCGACCTGGCGGAGCAGGAGCGCTGGGACCAGGCCCAGGCGGCCATGGACGACCTGTCCGCCGACTGGGAGTCGGCCCAGGACTTCCTCCATGTGGTCATCCACCACGAGACCCTGGACGCGGCCCAGGTGACGCTGACCCGCTGCCGGACCCTGTGCCGTCTGCGGCAGGGGGGCGACCTGCTGCCGGAGCTGGCCCAGCTGCGCCAGCAGCTGCAGCAGCTGGACGAGCTGGAGCGCCTGAGCCTGCGGAACATTCTGTAGCCCTTACTTCTCGCTCAGGAGCTTGTTCAGCTCGCTCATGAAGGTGTTGATATCCTTGAACTGGCGATACACCGAGGCGAACCGGACATAGGCCACCTCGTCGGCTTTTTTCAGCTTCTCCATGACCTTTTCGCCGATGACCACGGTGCTGACCTCCCGCTCCAGGGAGTTCTGCAGCTCCTGCTCGATCTCGCTGGCCATGCGCTCCATGTCCGCCGCGGACACCGGGCGCTTTTCGCAGGAGCGCTGGATGCCCCGCAGCACCTTGCTGCGGTCGAAGCTCTGGCGGCTGCCGTCCTTCTTGATCACCACCATGGGCAGATATTCCACGGTCTCATAGGTGGTAAAGCGCTTCTCGCAGGACAGGCACTCGCGCCGCCGGCGGATGCTGGCTCCCTCGTCTGCGGGACGGGAATCCACCACCTTGCTCTCGCGATAGCCGCAATAGGGACATCTCATGGGCATATTCCTCCTCTATGGCGATAATTTACAACTTATTATAGCACATGGCGGCGGAATATGCAAATTTCAATTTTCCTCCGGCGGCACAGGATACCCGTCCTCAAAGCGATATTCCGCCCAGAGGCCTCCGTCCATGGCCCGGATCCGGGCCAGGCAGAACAGCTCCGTCAGGGGAAACGGCCCCTCCCGGTCATAGGGCATGGCCAGCCGCACCCGCCGCCCCTCCCGGCGGCACAGGCTCCCCGGCGGCAGGGGCAGGGGGCAGTCCTCCGGCCCGGCGGGCCGCCATGGGGAGTCCCTCGCGGCGCAGGACTCCGCCCCGGCCCACCGGATGGCCCCCAGCGGCCCGGTGATCCGCCGGGAAAACCGGCGGCGCAGCCGCCCGCCCTCCAGAAGCCCCAGGGCCAGCCGCTGTCCCTCCCCCTGGACCCAGGCCCGCCACAGCCCCGGCTCCGGGGGGTGGCAGATCACCTCGAACAGGTGGTCCTCCCCCGCCGCTGTCACCGTCATGGTCCCGGCGGCCCGGTCCCCGATATACACAGGATACGTCATGCCCATCGCCCCCTCTCCCGGCAGTGTATGCCCGGGGGCATGCAAAAATGCCCCTGTTTGAAAAAAGCCTGTTCGGCCAGCGTGGCAATCCATTTCCCCGACTCTTGAGACGCAGGCATTTTCAGGGCGGACAGAGTCGTCCGCCCCTACGCCTTGGCTCTCCCAAATGGGCTTCGCACTTTCCGGCGACCCCCAAAAAACTCCCCGGCGGACGCAGGGTCCGCCGGGGAATTTTCCGGCTCCGGGGAAGGTTATGTACCCTCCGCCGGGCCGCTATACCAATCTGCTGCGGGGCAGGCCGAAGCTCACCGCAATGGCGTCGTCCACCCGCTCCATCACCGCGCCGTCCACCCGGCCCATCCGCTCCCGCAGGCGGCGTTTGTCCAGGGTGCGGATCTGCTCCAGCAGGATCACGGAATCCTTGGGCAGACCGCAGCACTGGGCCGCCACCTCAATGTGGGTGGGCAGCTTGGCCTTGCCCATCTGGGAGGTGATGGCCGCCGCGATGACGGTGGGGCTGTGGCGGTTGCCGGTGTCGTTCTGCACGATCAGCACCGGGCGCACGCCCCCCTGCTCGCTGCCTACCACCGGGCTCAGGTCGGCATAATAAATTTCGCCGCGCTTGACATTCGTATCCACAAACGTTCACACTCCGCCGGAAGAAGTACCCGGAAAAAACGGGTCACTTTCATTCTCCCACGCAGCCCGGGGATTTATACCCGGTTTTCCCGCCCCGCTTCATTCTATGGGGCGGCAGGCGGCGGCGTGCGTCAGAACCGCAGCAGCAGCTCCCGCTCCGTCACCTGTCCGTTCTGTAAATACACCCGGGGCACCCGCTTGCTGACGGCGCAGGTCAGCTCATAGGGAATGGTCCCCGCCTGGGCGGCCATGACCTCCACCGGGTTGTGGGGCCCGAAGATCTCCACCTCGTCCCCCACGTCCACCCCCGGCAGGTCCGTCAGGTCGATCATGGACATATCCATGCAGATGCGGCCCCGCTGGGGCGCGGGCCCCTTGGCGGTCATCAGGCTGCACCGGTCGGACAGGCACCGGAAGAACCCGTCGGCATAGCCGTAGGGCACCACGCCCATGCGGGTGCGCCGCCGGGTGGTGAACAGCCGCCCATAGCTGACGGAGGTGCCCGGCTCATAGGTCTTGGTGGTGCTGATGGTGGTTTTCAGGGTCATCACCGGCCGCAGGTCCAGCCCCTTGGCAAACTCGCCGTAGCCGTACAGCAGCAGGCCCGGCCGCACCATGTCCAGGTGCATCTCCGGATAGCAGGCGGTGGCCCCGGTGTTGGCGCAGTGGCGCAGCGGAAACCGCACCCCCCGCTTTTCCTCCACCGCCCGGATCACCCGGCAGAACAGGTCGAACTGCCGCCGGGTATAGGCCCGGCTCTCCTGGTCCTGCTCGTCGGCCACGGCGAAGTGGGTGAAGATGCCCTCGGCCTCCAGCCCCGGCAGGCCGCAGGCCTCACAGATGCCCTCCACGCCGCCGTCAAAGTGACTGCCGTCACACAGGTAGCCCAGCCGGGACATGCCGGTGTCCACCTTGATGTGGATTTTCAGGGTCCCGCCCAGGGCCGCGGCTTCCCGGCTGTATTCCAGGGCCTTGGCCTTGCAGGTCACGGCCTGGGTGATGTGGTGCTCTATCAGCCGCCCCACCTGCTCCTTGGGGGTGTGGCCCAGGATCAGCACCGGCATGGTCACGCCGTTGGCCCGCAGCTCCATGGCCTCGTCGATGCTGGACACCGCCAGATAGTCGGCCCCCAGCTCCTGGAGGGTCCGCGCCACCTGCACGGCCCCGTGGCCGTAGGCGTCGGCCTTCACCACGCCCAGGAAGCGGACCTTCGGCCCGATGTGCTGCCGCAGGCGGCCATAGTTGTGGGCCAGAGCGTCCAGGTCGATCTCCGCCCAGGTTCTCTTTAATGTGGATTCCATGATGATAGCCTCTCTTTATTCTGAAGTAAAGGACAGCAGCCGGGCCGTCAGCACCACGCGGCTGTCCTGAGAAAACTCGGCATACAGCGGGGCCCCGTCCCCGCCCAGCCAAACGGTGCACAGCACCTTACCGCCGGGGGCGGTGGTGTCCAGGGCCAGGCGCAGGCAGTCAAGCCCCTCCAGGGTCTCCTGTCCCGCGTCCACCAGATACCCCTCCTCCATGGCCCGCAGCAGCCACGGCAGGCAGTTGGCCGGGGCCACGTCCCGCAGACTTCCGGCGGACAAAGCCGCCCCGTCATAGGACACCGTCAGATCCTCTCCGCTGACGGAAGCCGTCAGGCCCGCCAGGTCCTCAGGGCCTGTAACGGTGGTCCCGGCGCCGGTGGGGGTCCAGTCACAGGACACGGTGAACGTGCGGTTCTCCGTCTCCAGATGGCAGGTGATCTCCGCCTCCATATGGGCGGCCTGCATCTCCCGGTACCGCTGGCGCAGACTCTCCGCCTGCGACGCGGCCTTTTTTCCGCAGCCGGCCAGTAGCAGCGCCGCCGCCAGCAGCCATACCAAGCATTTTTTCACGGTAAACCCTCCCTTTCCGGAAGGCTTTCCGTTATCCCTGTGATGTTTTCTATCTATTGCCTTTTGTCTTAAAAGGGCAAAGCCCTTTTAAGACAGTGCCTCTTACTCCGTGACCTCCCGCAGAGCCGCCGGGATCCGGTCCAGCAGATCCGATGGGGTCATGCCCCACAGGCTCACCTGCCGGGCGGCCAGGTCTCCGGCCCGGCCATGGAGCCACACCGCGGCGCAGCAGGCGTCCATAGGCGGCAGACCCAGGCCCAGCAGACTCACCAGCATCCCCGCCAGCACATCGCCGCTGCCGCCCTTGGCCATGCCGCAGTTCCCGGTGGGATTGCGCATACACCGCCCGTCCGGGGCGGCCGCGATGGTCCCCGGCCCCTTCAGCACCAGGTATACCCCGTGCTCCCGGGCGAAGTCCGCCGCCGCCCGCTCCCGGCCCGGGGAAAGATCGCCTCCGGCCCGGACAAACTCCCCCTCATGGGGGGTCAGCACGGTGATCCGGTCCCGCCGCCGGGACAATGCATCCATATGCCCGGAAAGGGCGTTTATGCCGTCTGCGTCCAGCACCAGGGGCCGGGGCAGGTCCAGCAGCCGCCGCACCAGCCCGTCGCACCCGGGGCTGCGCCCCAGGCCGCAGCCCACCAGCACCGCATCGCAGCCCCCGGCCCGCTGCCGGATGGCCTCCTCTGCCAGGGGGGACAGCTTCCCCTCCTCAGACGGCAGGGGGAAGGGCATCACCTCGTCGCATTTCATTGCCGCCACCGGCCACACCGGCTCCGGCACCCCCAGGTATACCAGCCCCGACCCGGTGCGCACCGCCGCCCGGCCCGCGAAAACCGCCGCGCCGGAAAAGCCCACGCTGCCGCAGACGCACAGCACCTTGCCGAAGGTGCCCTTGTGGCCCATGGGGTCCCGCCGGGGCAGAAGCCGCCGCACATAGGCCGCCGTGATCTCCTCCATCCCGTCACCTCCCGGATTTTTCCCTTAGTATAGCACGGTTTTCCCCCGGTGGCGAGATTTTTTTGTCCGCCGCCCTGACAATTCCGCCGGTTGACAATTCCCCGGAAAAGGGGTATATATGGAGTAACGAATCAATTGCCATCAAGGAGGTCCCTTTCATGCTCGATTCCACCCGCCAGTTCATCCAGGCCATGGACGCCAAGGACATCAAGCACTCCGACATTGAGGTCACCCAATCCGGCATGGAGAAGGTCACCGTGATATACACCGGAGACAGCATTCCCTCCATCCGCATGATTTTTTTCTTCAGCAAGGACTGCGAGGACGTGGCCATCCGCGTGTTCGACATCGTGAAGCTCCCCGAAAACCGGGTGGAGGGCTTTTTCAAGGTGGTCAACGAGGCCAACCGCCGCTTCCGCTTCTTCAAGTTCGTGCTGGACACCAATGACAACACCGTTCAGGCGGAGATGGACGCCGCCTTCCGCACCCACGACGTGGGCGAGATCTGCCTGGAGCTGATGGGCCGCTGCGTGGACATCTGCGACAAGGCCTATCCCGATTTCATGAAGGCCCTGTGGGCCTGAAAGCTCCCACTGTAATAACAAAAGCCGCCCGGCCAGGGCGGCTTTTGTTATTACGCTCAGATTTCCAGATAATTCTTCACCAGCACCTGCAGCAGCTCGTCCCGGTCCACCTTGCAGATCAGTGTCCGTGCGCCGTTGTGGTTGGTGATATAGGTGGGGTCCTCGGACAGGATATAGCCCACGATCTGGTTGATGGGGTCGTACCCCTTTTCCTTCAGCGCCTCATACACGGAGGTAAGGATAAAGTGGATTTGCTCGTCCTTATCCTGGGCGGCGTCAAACTTTCTGGTGAAATCATCCATGCGGGCTTTCTCCCCTTTCTATTGATTCACCATCAGTATACGCTATTTTTCCGGCGCTGTAAAGAGGGAAAAACGGATTTTACCGGGTGCGCAGCTCCGCCCCCAGGCGCTTGGTGAGCTTCTTGATGACGCCGGAGGCGCACTCCTCGATCTCCGTGGAGGTCAGGGTCTTTTCCAGGGAGCCGATGGTCAGCCGGATGGTAACGGACTTCTTCCCGGCAGGCACCTGCTTGCCGTGGTACTCGTCCACAAAGTCTGCCCCATGGAGCAGGCCGTTTTCGTGGATGCCCTGGGCGATGACGTCGTGCATCTGGCTCCACTTCACCTGGCTGTCGAACAGCAGGGAGATGTCGTAGTCGGTCATGGGATACTCCGGCAGGTGGGTGAACCGGTTGGTGCGGGAGCGGAAGGGCCTCAAGGCGTCCACGTCCAACTCGAACAGCATCACCGCCAGGTTCTTGATGCCGCAGGCCATGGCGGGCTTCCGGGCAAGCAATGCCAGATTGCCCACCTGCTCCTCACCCAGATAGATGTTCAGCCACACCACCTGGTCGGCCCACACCGGGCGCTTCTCCTGGCGGAAGGTGAAGCTCTCCATGTGGGTGTAGCGGGGCATCTGCTCCACCGCGCCCTTGGCCCGGCGGAACAGGGCCGTCACATCCTTGGCCGGGGCCACGAAGGCGCCGGCGATGTTCCTGCGCTGGGAGGGCAGCAGCTCCCGGGGGTCATAGGGGGCGGAATAGTCCGCGTCGCGGAACACCTGGGCCGTTTCAAACAGGGAGAACTCCGTGAAGTAGCGCTCGTTCTTCGCCACAGCCTTGCACAGGTTGGGCAGCAGGGAGGAGCGGATCAGCCGCTCGGAGGGAGACGGCGGGGTGGACAGGGCCAGGATCCCGGCGGTGTCCTGCAAAATGGCGTTGACGTACTGCTCGTCCATCCAGGGATAGGTGAAGATCTCCTGCATGCCGCAGCGGATGGCCAGATACTCCTTGATCCGGCGCTCCAGGTCCTTGTCCAGCTGGTTGATGGCCCCGTCAAAGGAGGTGGTGATGGGGGCGGCCTGGAAGTTCTCATAGCCCACCATCCGGGCTACCTCCTCCATGATGTCGGCCTTGATGGCCACATCGCCGGTGGAGCGCCAGGTGGGCACGGTGACGTGCATGTTGTCGCCGCTGAAGTCCAGCCGGAAGCCCAGCAGGCCCAGCTTGTGGGCGATCTCGTCGTTGGTCAGGTGCTTGCCCAGGCGGCGGTCCAGCCACCGCAGGGACACGTCGATCTCCGCCTGGCGCAGCTTTTCGGGATACTGGTCGGAGAAGCTGGTGACGCGCACGTCGGGATACAGCTCCCGGAACAGGGACATGGCCAGGGACAGGGCCTGGTCGCAGCGCTCGGGGTCGATGGCCTTTTCATACCGGGAGGAGGCCTCGGTGCGGTTGTCGTACCGCAGGGCCGTGCGGCGGACGCCGGCGGCCTGGAAGTTGGCGATCTCCAGAATCACCTTGTTGGTGGTGGGCAGGACGGAGTCCTTGGCGCCGCCCATGACGCCTGCAAGGCCCACCACCCCCGCCTCGTCGGCGATGACCAGGTCGTCGGCAGACAGGGCCAGCTCCTTGCCGTTGAGCAGCTCCAGCTTTTCGCCGTTTTGGGCCCGGCGGACGATGATATGCCCGGCGATGTTGTCGGAATCAAAGGCGTGGGTGGGCTGGCCGGTGGCCAGCATCACATAGTTGGTGATATCCACCAGGGCGTTGATGGGCCGCATGCCCACCCGCCAGATGCGGCTCTGCATCCGGAAGGGGGCGGGCTTCACGGACAGGCCCTCTACCGCCGCGCCAATGTAGCGGGGGCAGCGCTCCGTGTCCTCCACGGTGACGGTGAGGCCGTCGGACCCGGCGCCGCAGGTGAAGGGGGGCAGGGGCTTGAGAGGCAGGTCATACAGAGCCGCCAGCTCCCGGGCGATGCCGTAATGGCCCCACAGGTCGGGCCGGTTGGTCATGGATTTGTTGTCAATCTCCAGGATGATGTCGTTCAGGTCCAGGGCGTCGGCAATAGGGGTCCCCGCTGGGGCGTCAAAGGCGCTCAGGTCCAGGATGTGGGCCTCCTCGGTGGTGGGGAACAGATCCCCCAGGCCGATCTCCACCGCGCCGCAGATCATGCCGTAGCTTTTGACGCCCCGGAGCTTGGCCTCCTTGATCTCCACCGGCTCGCCCTCGCCGTGCCAGCGGCACATGGCTCCCGGGGCGGCCACGGCCACCTTCATGCCCGGGCGGACGTTGGTGCCGCCGCAAACGATATCCCGGATGTCACCGCCGCCGATGTCCGTGCGGCAGATCTGCAGCTTGTCGGCGTTGGGATGGGGGCACACCTCCGTGATCTGCCCCACCAGCATATGGTCAAACTGCCGGGCCAGGTCCGTGGCCCCCTCCACCTCCACAGTGGACATGGTCAGGTCATAGGCCAGCCGGGTCAGGTCCATATCCCGGGGCAGGTCCACATAATCTTTGATCCAGTTCAGCGATACTTTCATGTGTTTCCCCTCCTTTTAACGGAACTGTTCCAAAAAGCGCAGGTCGGCGCTGTGGAACATACGCACGTCATCCACGCCGTAGCGCATCATCACCAGGCGGTCCAGGCCGATGTTCACATAGAACCCGGTGTATTCATCCGGGTCCAGGCCCGCCGAGCGCAGGACGTTGGGATGGGGGGTGCCGCCGGGCATGATCTCGATCCAGCCCACGTGCTTACACACGCTGCACCCCTTGCCGCCGCAGACCAGGCAGCCCATGTCGATCTCGAACCCCGGCTCCACAAAGGGGAAGAAGCCTGCCCGCATCCGCACCGGGACGTCCCGGCCGAATACCTTGGACAGGATGCTCTTGATCATCACCTTGCCGGAGGCGAACGTGAAGTCCTTGTCCACGATCAGGGCCTCATACTGGAAAAAGGCGCGCTCGTGGCGGGCGTCGGTGGTCTCATTGCGGTATACCCGGCCCGGGTACACGAAGCGATAGGGGGGCTTGTGGGTCTGCATATAGCGGACAGAGCCGCCGGTCAGATGGGGCCGCAGGCACAGCTTTTCCCAGCACTGGCCCTTGTCGTGGCCCTCCAGCCAATAGGTGTCCATGCTCTCCCGGGCAGGGTGGTTGGGAGGGAAGTTCAGGTTGTCGAAGCCGTACAGCTCGCTGGTGATGTCGGACTCCTCGAAGATCTCGAAGCCCATGGACCGGAACGCGTCGTTCAGGTCGTAGCACATCTGGGTGATGGGGTGCAGGCCGCCGGACAGGGGGGCGGTGCCGGGGACGGTGATGTCGAAGTCCGGGTCCACCTCGGAGGCCTTCAGCTTCAGCTCCTCCCGCTTGGCCTCCAGCAGCTCCGTCAGCTGGGTCTTGGCCTGGTTCACGGCCTTGCCCATCTCCGGCCGCAGGCTCACGTCCAGCCGGGGCAGCTCCTTCAGAAGGCCCGTCAGGGCGCCCTGCTTGCCCAGCAGCAGGCCCTTGACCTCCTGCAGCTCGCTTTCGCTGCGGGCGGCCTGGATCTTCTCCTGCCCCTCCAGCAGCAGCTGTGTCAGTTTCTCTTTCATATGGTTCCTCCTTGATAGGATTTGGTTTTTGGGACGAAAAAAGCCCTTCCTCCCAATCACTTGGGACGAAAGGCATACGGCTTCCGTGGTACCACCCAGCTTCGCGGCAAAACCCGCGCACTCGTTTTCCCGATAACGGGGGATGACCCGTCCGCGCATTTCCTCGCGGCAGCTCCCGGGCGAACACCGCAGCGCCTGACGAACCGGCTTGCAGCCGGTGACCGGTCCTCTCTTGGAAAGGCGATGATTGCGGAACTTCCCGTTCAAAGCATTTTGAACACCCCATTTATACCATATTCCGCCGGAACTTGCAAGGGAAAATTGCAAAATACCCAAAATTGCTCCGGCCCCGGCACGGAAAAAAGAGGCTGGCGCAGGCCAGCCTCTTTTGGTTATGCCGTTGCAGGAAGCGGGGACTCAGCCCACGTACTTCATGCCGGAGTTCTCGGTGGCGGTGATGTCCTTGACCAGGTTGGCGGACCACTCGGAGTACGCCTTGTTCGTCATGGCGTTGCGGACCTGGACCATCCAATAGGGATCGTCGGTGCCCACGAAGTACATGACGTGGTAGCCGATGTAGCTGCCGCCGGCGGCATCGTTGGCCACGATGCCGGTATTGCCGGCCTGGCGGCTCTCGTCGAAGCACCAGTCGTTGAACTCGCTGACCATCTGGCCCTTATAGACCTGCTTATACAGGCCGCCGTTGGTGTTGGAGCTGGGGTCCTCGGACAGCTTGTTGGCCAGGGCCGCGAAGCTCTCCTCGGTGGCGTCGCCGTCCTTCCAGGCCTGGAGGGCGTTCTCGGCCTCCTGCTTCTTGCCGGCCTTCAGCTCCTCCAGCTTGGCCTGGTAATCGTCGGCCTTGCTGTCCAGACCGGTGGTGTCCACCTTGAACAGAATGTGGCGCACGTCCACGGTGTTGTAATCGTTGCGGGTCCGGCTGTGGAACACCAGCAGATAGATGGAGGTGCCGTTTTCCACGATCTCGGTGTCGCCCTCCTGGCGGCTCTCGTCAAACACCCACTTGGTGGCGGCATCGCCGCTGTAGGTGCCGGCTTCGGGGTGGGAATAGGTGCCGATGGGCTCATAGTCCTTGGCCGCCTTGACCAGGAGCTCGCCGCCCTTGACCTGCTCCAGGGCCGCGTTGGCGGAGTCCTTGGCCTTCTGCAGGGCAGCGGCGCTCTCCTCCTCGGTGGGCTGGACGGTGTTGCCGTCGGCGTCCTTGGTGGAGGCGGCTGCGCCGTTGAAGGTGATCATCTCATAGTTGGCCACGTCGAAGGAGTTCTTGTTCTCTTCGTAGTACTTCTGGAGCTCCTCGTCGGTGTACTGCAGGCTGTCAATGTAGTCCTGCTGATAGTGGGAGGCGATGATGGTATCCTTCAGGATGCCCTGGAAGATCTTCTTGGTCATGTTGCTGCCGTAGAGCTGCTTGAGGTACTCGCCCTCGCTCTTACCGGCGGACTTGGCATAGGAGACCAGGGTGTCCATGGTGGAGTCCAGCTCCTTCTGCATGTCGTCGTTCCAGGTGATGCCCTTCTCGGCGGCGCCCTTCTTGAGCATGGTGATCTGGATCAGGCTCTTCTTGGCGGCCTCCTTGAAATAGGCGTCCCAGGTCATGTCGTCGGACACGCCCAGCAGGGTCTTGGCCATGTCGCTGAGGCTCTGCTGGGTCAGGGGGGTGGATTTGCTCAGGCCGTAATAGGAGGCATACTGGCTCTGGGCAATGGAGTTATAGGCCACATGGTAGAAATAGCTGACCTCGGCGGCGGAATATGTCTCGCCCTCCACGGTGACGGCGGAAGCACCCCGCTGGATCACGTTGGAGTTCCAGACCAGCAGAACGGCGGCCACCAGCACGAACACGATGGCGATGCCGCCGTAGAGCCAGTTGTTCCGGCGCTGCTTGGCGCGTTCCTCCGCCTGGCGGGCGGCCTTGGGGTCCACGGCGCCGCTGGCGGCGAACTCCTGACGGGCTTTCTTTTCTCTGGATGCACTCATAGTTGTTTCAGTCCTCTCGAAAATAGGTATCGGATACCCTTTGTAGTGTGCTGTTGGTTGATTATACAGGAAAAACCGCCTCTTCGCAAGAGGGAATCGGGATTTCCCGGGAATTTAGGCGAATTTACTCCGCCCGGTATACGACCTTGCCGTCGATGACGGTCATATATGCCTGGCCGCCGATGGTGGTGAGGGGGTCGGCGGTCCACAGGACGAAATCCGCGTCCTTACCGGGCTCCAGGCTGCCCACCCGGCTGTCGATGCCCAGGCTGCGGGCGGGGTTGATGGTGATGGCCCGCCAGGCCTCGTCCATAGGCAGGCCCGCGTTGGCGGCCAGGCCCGCGCACATGGTCAGATTCTCCAGGGGGATCACCGGTGCGTCGGTGATGATGCTGACGGTGAGGCCCGCCCGGTACAGGGCGCCGGGGGTGGTGAAGCTCTTGTGCCGCAGCTCGGCCTTGCTCTTGCTGCCCAGGGTGGGGCCCACAAACACCGGCAGACCCTCCTTGGCCAGCTCGTCGGAGATCAGCTCGCCGTCGGTGCAGTGGTCCAGGGTGGCCTTCACCCCGAATTCCTTGGCGATCCGCACGGCGGTGAGGATGTCGTCGGCCCGGTGGGCGTGGCACTTCAGGGGAATCTCGCCGTTGATCACCGGCAGCATGGCCTCCAGCTTCATGTCGAAGGGGGGATTCTTTCCGGCCAGCTTGTCGTCCCGGTAGCGCTGGGTCTTGAACAGCAGCTCACGCAGCAGCGCCGCCACGGCCATGCGGGTCATGGGGCTTTTCTTCATGCCCTGACCGTAGCAGCCCTTGGGATTCTCGCCGAAGGCGCACTTCATGGCGGCGGGCTCCTTCAGCAGCATATTGTCCACCCGCTTGCCGGCCAGCTTCAGCACCGTGAAGGTGCCGCCCACCACGTTGGCACTGCCGGGGCCGGTGCAGGCGGTGGTGACGCCGCCGCGGAGTCCGTTGGGGAATGCCCCGTCCTGGGGATTGATGGAGTCGATGGCCCGCAGCTGGGGGGTCAGAGGCTCCACCACCTCGTTGTAGTCCATGCCCTCCCAGCGCAGGCACTCGTTGTCCAGGCCGATGTGGCAATGGGCCTCCACACAGCCGGGGGTCAGCAGGCGGCCGCCGGCATCGATGACGGTGCAGCCCTCCGGCGGGTCGATGTGGGGAGCGATGGCGGCGATGCGGCCGCCGTCGGCCAGCAGACAGCCGCCAGGAATGTCCGGGCCCGTGATGGGCTTTATGTAAGCGTTCTGGATCAGCAGCATAGCGATACCTCTCTTTGTTGTAAATTGAGGACATTATAGCACAGGCTGTTCCGTTTCACAAGGGTTGCGTTTTTTCCGGGGCTGCTTTATAATGTGTAGCCGGAGGAGGCGAGGACATGCGCTATACCACCCTTTGCTATCTGGAAAACCCCGCCGGGGAGTATCTGATGCTCCACCGGGTGAAAAAGGAAAACGACTGCAACCGCGACAAGTGGATCGGCATCGGCGGCAAGTTCCTGGACGGCGAAAGCCCCGAGGAGTGCGCCCTGCGGGAGATCAACGAGGAGACGGGGCTCACCGTCACCGGATACCGCTACCGGGGCATCGTCACCTTTGTGTCCGACCGGTGGGAAACGGAATATATGCACCTGTTCACCGCCACGGAGTGGACCGGCCAGGTCCGGGAGGACTGCGACGAGGGAGTGCTGGAGTGGATCCACAAGGACCGGCTGGCGGCCCTGCCCCAGTGGGCCGGGGACCGGATCTTTCTGGACCTGCTGCGGCAGGGGGCGCCGTTTTTCTCCCTGAAGCTGCGGTATCGGGGGGAGACGCTGGTCTATGCCTGCCTGAACGGAAGGGAGCTGACGCTGTGACGATTCTGGTCAGCGCGTGCCTGCTGGGGGTGCCCTGCCGGTACGACGGGCAGAGCAAGCGCCATCCCCTGGCGCAGGAGCTTTGCCGCAGGCACCGGGTGATCCCCGTGTGCGGGGAAATTTTCGGCGGCCTGCCCACGCCCCGCCCGCCGGCGGAGATCTGCGGGCAGCGGGTAGTCACCCGGGAGGGGGCCGACGTGACGGCGGCGTACCGGCGGGGGGCGGAGGCGGTGCTGGAGCTGGCCCGGCTCACCGGGGCGGAGGCCGCCGTCCTCAAGGAGCGCAGCCCCTCCTGCGGCTCCGGGGCCGTATATGACGGCACGTTCTCCGGCACGCTGACGGCGGGCTGGGGCGTTGCCGCCGGGCTTCTGCGGGAGCAGGGCATCCGGGTGCTGGGCGAGTCCCGGCTGGAGGAGCTTCTGCGGCAGGACGTCCGTTAAAATCACAACAAAATACGACAAAAAACTGTGAGATTCGGAGAAAATTACAAATGCCATTGACAGACGGGACGAAAGTTGGTAAAGTAAGGCCATAGGGGGTCGGAAACGTTACCGGTAATGTTGCCGCCCCTTTGGAATGGCAGAAGAAGGGAGACGAAACGCGCTTTATGACCATCAAGGATATTGCGCGGCAGTGCGGCGTCAGCGTCAGCACGGTGTCGCGGGTGCTCAATGACCGTCCGGACGTGAGCCCGGAGAACCGGCGCAAGGTGCTCTCCGCCATTCAGCAGTCCAATTACATTCCCAACAACACCGCCAGGGATCTGGTGAAAACCAAGTCCGACGCCATCGGCCTGGTGGTGCGGGGCGTGTCCAACCCGTTTTACACGGATATCATCCGGGTCATCGAGGAGCAGGTCACCGCCCGGGGCTATACCCTGGTGATGCAGCAGATCGGCACCTGCGACGACGAGGTGAAGCGGGGCGCCATGATGGAGCGGGAAAAGCGGCTGCGGGGCCTGATTTTATTGGGCGGCCGGTCCGACTATACCCCCCAGGAGCTGGCGCCGCTGAACATCCCCTATGTCTGCTGCTCGTATGACAACCAGTACGGCACCCTGCCGCCGGACTCCTATGCATCGGTGTCCATCGCCGACGAGGAGGAGGCCTGCCGGGCGGTGACGGAGCTGTACCGCTGCGGCCACCGGCGCATTGCGGCGCTGGTCTCCGGCACGGAGGACCGCTCCATCAGCCAGCTGCGGTATCAGGGCTATGTCCGGGCCTTAGCGGCCCACGGGCTGCCCCTGGAGCAGGAGCTGGTCATCGAGGCCGGTTCCTTCGACATCCGGCAGTCGTATCTGGCCATGCAGCGGCGTCTGCTGGCGGGGGCGCAGTTCACCGCCCTGTTCGCCATCTCCGACAACATGGCCATCGGGGCCATGCGGGCTTTGCGGGAGGCCGGACGGCGGATCCCCGAGGACTGCTCCGTCATCGCCATCGACGGACTGACCATCTCGGATTACATCAACCCCGCCCTGACCACCCTCTGCCAGCCTATGGAGCACATGGGCCGGCGCAGTGTGGAGATCCTGCTGGACATGGTGGAGCACCGGGGCGGCCCCATCCGGGAGACGGCCCACACCACCCTGCGGACCGGCGAGTCCGTGCGGGACATTTCTTAGTTTTTCCGGCGGAAACCGCCTGAAAAATATATAATGAAGGAGAATTGATCATGAAGAAAACTCTTGCATTGATCCTGGCCGCTGTCATGGCTCTGTCCCTGGTAGCCTGCGCCAAGACCCCCGCAAACGGCGGCACGGAGGCCAAGGGCTCCGTGTATTACCTGAACTTCAAGCCCGAGGCCGATCAGGCCTGGCAGGATCTGGCCAAGACCTACACCGAGCAGACCGGCGTGGAGGTCAAGGTCGTCACCGCCGCTTCCGGCCAGTATGACACCATGCTGACCTCCGAGCTGGACAAGTCCGCTCCTCCCACCATGTTCCAGGTGGGCAACCAGGGCGCTGTCAACTCCTATGGCGATTTCTGCTATCCTCTGGATAACACCGACGTCATGAAGGAAATGACCACCCAGGACTTCAACCTGAAGAATGCCAACGGCGAGACCGTGTCCATCGGCTACTGCTATGAGGCCTATGGCATCATCGTCAACAAGGCTCTGCTGAAGCAGGCCGGCTATGAGCTGTCCGACATCACCAACTTCGAGTCCCTGAAGAAGGTCGCCGACGATATCCACAGCCGCGCCGCCGAGCTGGGCTTTGACGCCTTCAGCTCCGCCGGCCTGGAGGGCTCCTCCAGCTGGCGCTTCTCCGGTCACCTGGCCAACATGCCCCTGTTCTATGAGTTCCGGGATGACAAGGTCACCGCTCAGCCCGCCACCATCAAGGGCACCTATCTGGATGCCTTCAAGAACGTCTGGGATCTGTACACCACTGACTCCGCCACCACCGGCGCTGCTCTGACCACCGCCACCGGCGATGCCTCCGAGGCCGAGTTCGGCCAGGGTAAGGCCGTGTTCTTCCAGAACGGTTCCTGGGAGTATGCCAACCTGGTCACCAGTGATGACAAGGGCTTCAAGATGAACCCCGAGGATTTGGCTATGATCCCCATCTACTGCGGCGTTGAGGGCGAGGAGAAGGCCGGTCTGTGCTGCGGCACTGAGAACTGCTGGGCCGTCAACAAGAACGCCAAGGAAGAGGACATCCAGGCCACCCTGGACTTCATGAAGTGGGTCGTCACCTCCGACGAGGGCACCACCATGCTGGCCGAGCAGTTTGGCCCCTGCCCCTTCAAGAACGCCAAGACTCCCGCCAACGTGTTCTTTGCCGATGCCAACGCCTATACCGCTGCCGGCAACTACATTGTGACCTGGGCCTTCAACTGGACCCCCGCCGTGGATGACTGGCGTGCGGGTGTGGTGGATGCTCTGACCCAGTACACCGTCAACGGCGGCAGCTGGGACAACGTCAAGACCGCCTTCGTGGACGGCTGGGCCACCCAGTATGCCAAGGAGAACGGCTGAGCTATAAGCGCTCCGTTGTAACGCAATAGGACCGGGGGCGGGCTTATCGCCCGCCCCCGATTTTTCTCACCCGCGGCGCACAGAGCTGTTGGCCGGTATGGACCGGGCAAGAGCTCCGGGCGCCGCCCGGAAAATACATAGATAGGAGAGAGGCGTCATGAAACTTCCGAAACACCGCCGGGACGAGGCCGCGCTGAATTCCCGGCTGATCCGCCGCCCCATCAAGCGCATGGTGTGGCTGTTTTTGCTGCCCACCTTCGGGGCCTTCTGCATCGGCTTCCTGTACCCCTTCTTCAAGGGGCTGTTTCTGTCCTTCTGCAACTTCCGCATCACCAGTCAGTGGACCTGGACGGGACTGGACAACTACCGGAAAGCCTTTCAGGACCCCGGCTATATGCACGCATTCTGGTACACGGCGCTGTTCGCCCTGGTGAGCCTGCTGGCCATCAACCTGTTCGCCTTCACCATCGCCTACGCCCTGACCCAGAAGTTCAAGGGCACCAACGTGTTCCGCACGGTGTTCTTCCTGCCCAACCTCATCGGCGGCATCGTGCTGGGCTATATCTGGTCCATGATCTTCGACGGCATCCTCATCAAGTACAACACCTCCGTGATCCTGGAGACGAAATACGGCTTCTGGGGTCTGGTGATCCTGGTGTGCTGGCAGCAGATCGGCTATATGATGATCATCTACATTGCCGGACTCCAGGCGGTGCCTGAGGACATGCTGGAGGCGGCCCGCATCGACGGCGCCAACCGCTGGCAGACCCTGTGGCGGGTCACCATCCCCAACGTGATGCCCTCTATCACCATCTGCATGTTCCTGAGCCTGACCAACGGCTTCAAGCTGTTTGACCAGAACCTGGCCCTGACCGCCGGACGTCCCTTCCAGCAGCTGGGCAACGGAGAGACCATCAAAACAACGGAAATGCTGGCCCTGAACATCGTCAACGCCTTCGGCACCAGCGGCGGCGGAAACCGCGGCGTGGGTCAGGCCAAGGCCGTGATCTTCTTCATCGTGGTGGCGGCCATCAGCATCATCCAGCTTCAGGCCAACCGCCGCAAGGAGGTGCAGCAATGATCAGATCCGATGCTCTGCGCCGCAGAGAGCGCCGTCAGGCCCTGCTGACGGTGGTATTCACCATCATCTCCGTGCTCTATCTGATGCCGGTGTTCCTGGTGCTTATCAACTCCCTGAAGGCCAACGCCTTTGTCAACACCGAGACCTTCAAGCTGCCCACGGCGGAGTCCTTCGTGGGGCTGAAGAACTATGTCAAGGGCATGACCTTCGGCAACTTCGCCTTCTATAAGGTGGTGTTCTACAGCTTCTTCATCACCATCACCTCCACGGCCCTGATCCTGGTGTGCACGTCCATGGCGGCGTGGTATATCTCCCGGGTGGGGAGCCTGGTCAGCAAGATCGTGTACTACCTGTGCGTGTTCTCCATGGTGGTCCCCTTCCAGATGGTCATGTACACCCTGGCCCGGACGGCGGACCAGATGCACCTGAACACCCCCTGGACCATTCCGGTGATCTATCTGGGCTTCGGCGCAGGTCTGGCGGTGTTTATGTTCACGGGCTTTGTCAAGAGCCTGCCCCTGGAGATCGAGGAAGCCGCCGCCATCGACGGCTGCGGCCCTGTGGGCACCTTCTTCCGGGTGGTGCTGCCCATGCTGAAGCCCACCATGATCTCCGTGGGCGTGCTGGAGATCATGTGGGTATGGAACGACTATCTGCTGCCCAGCCTGGTGCTGGATATCAACCAGTACCGCACCATTCCCATTCACATCCAGTATCTGAAGGGCAGCTACGGCACCGTGGACATGGGCGCCACCATGGCCCTGATCATGCTGAGCATCCTGCCGGTGATCATCTTCTATCTGTGCTGCCAGAAGCACATCATCAAGGGCGTGGCCGCCGGAGCCGTGAAGGGCTAAAAAAAACAAAGCATTTTTCTGATAAGTGAGTTGACTGACATATGAATCGTTGCAGCGGCATTTTGATGCCGGTATTTTCCCTGCCGTCTCCTTACGGCATCGGGACTCTGGGCAAGGCCGCCTATGACTTTGCCGATTTTCTCCACGCCGCCGGGCAGCGCTGCTGGCAGATGCTGCCCCTGGGCCCCACCAGCTATGGCGACTCCCCCTATCAGAGCTTTTCCACCTACGCCGGGAATCCCTATTTCATCGACCTGGATATGCTGATAGAGGACGGATTGCTGGAAAAGAGCGAGGTGCAGGAGCAGAACTGGGGCACCGAACCCCGGTACGTGGACTACGGAAAGATCTACGAAAGCCGCTTCGCCGTACTGCAGAAGGCCAAGGACCGGGGCTGGGAGCGGGACCACGCGGAGGTGGCCGCCTTTCAGGCGGAGAACAGCCGCTGGCTGCCGGACTACGCCCTGTACATGGCCTGCAAGCGCCATTTTGGCATGCGCTCCTGGACCGAGTGGGAGGACGCGGACATCCGCCTGCGGAAATCCCCGGAGGTGCTGGAGCGGTACCGCACCCTGCTGCGGGAGGACGTGGAGCTGTTCACCTATCTGCAGTTCCTGTTCTTCCGCCAGTGGAACAGGCTGCGGGACTATCTCCACGGCCTGGACATTCAGGTCATTGGCGACCTGCCTATTTATGTGGCCATGGATTCCGCCGACGTGTGGGCGGAGCCGGAGAGCTTCCAGCTGGACGACCAGTGCGTTCCCACGGAGGTATCCGGCGTGCCGCCGGACTACTTCAGCGCCGACGGTCAGCTCTGGGGCAATCCCCTGTACGCCTGGGACCGCATGCAGGCCGACGGCTTCGGCTGGTGGATCCGCCGGGTGGACGGGGCCTCCAAGCTGTATGACGTGATCCGCATCGACCATTTCCGGGGCTTCGAGGCCTATTGGGCCGTGCCCTACGGCGAGACTACCGCCAAAAACGGCCATTGGGTCAAGGGCCCGGGCATGAACCTGGTGGGGGTGCTCACCGGTTGGTTCCCCCAGCTGCGGTTCATCGCCGAGGATCTGGGCTATCCCACTCCCGGCGTCCGGCAGCTGCTGCAGGATTCCGGCCTGCCGGGCATGAAGGTGCTGGAATTTGCCTTCGATTCCCGGGATACCAGCAGCTATCTCCCCCACTCCTACGGGGAGAACTGCGTGTGCTACACCGGCACCCACGACAACAGCCCCCTGGCCCTGTGGAAGGACGAGGCCGCGCCGGAGGACATCGCCTATGCCCGGGAATACCTGGGGCTCAACGATGGGGAGGGCTTCAACTGGGGCATCATCCGGGGCGGCATGAGCTCCGTGGCCCGGCTGTTTGTGGCCCAGATGCAGGACTATCTGGAGCTGGGTCTGCACCACCGCACCAACGTCCCCGGCACCCAGAGCGGCAACTGGCAGTGGCGTCTGCTGCCCGATGAGGCCACGCCGGCCCTGGCCCGGCGCATCCGCCGCGTCACGGAGCTGTACGGCCGCTGAACCCAACCGATCCCGTTTCATTGCGAACTTCTCTTAAAACGTATGAACCCCGGCGCGGTGCGCCGGGGTTCATACGTTCTGTTCGTTGTGTTGGCTCTCCATCAGGCGGCGGGCCTTTCTCCTGGCCCGGGTCAGGGCCATGCGGACGCTGTCGGGCTTCACGCCCAGCTCCCGGGCCAGCTCCCCGTCCGAATAGTCCAGGATATACCGGGCCTCCAGCAGCCAGCGGGTGTTCTCGTCCAGCCGGGGCCACACCTGGGCCAGGGCGTCCAGCTCCAGGCGGCGCAGCACCCGGTCCTCCACCTCCTGCCGCTCATCCGGGACCTCCGGTCCGCCGTCCAGCGGCAGCCAGGGATGGCGGCCGCTGTCCCGGACGGCGTTATAGGCCGTGTGGCGGCAGGCGGCGGCAATATACCCCGCCAGCCCCTCCGGCTCCAGCCGGCGCAGGGTGTCCAGATGGTCGATGAGCCGCAGCAGGGTGGTTTGCAGCACGTCCTCCGTGGCCCACTTGTCGCCCAGGATATCATGGATGGTGCGATACATCAGCCGCTGATACTTCACAAACAGGCGGGTCATATAGGCCCGGTCGTCATCGTCCCGGATCGCAAGGATGCAGATCGGCAGCATATGGACCCTCCTCTCCCCGGCGGCAGCCGCCGGACCGAAAATTCGATGTTTTATATTATAGAGGCCGTTCCCGGAAAAGCAAGAAAATTTTTCAAAAACCCGGTTGCAAATTCCCGGAACCGGTGTTACTTATATAGAGGGGTTACCAGGAAAGCGAAATCTGCGAAAGGAAGTGGATGCAATATGAACAACCGTCAACAGGCCCGGGAGGAGGCCCTGTTTGTTCTGCTGATGGACCAGGTGGCCCGGCAGCAGGACCGGCAGGCCCGGCGGCTGGGCCGGGCGCTGGAGGAGGACCCGGAGGCGGCCCTGTCCCCTGCCCTGCAGCAGCGCTGCATGCAGACCCTTCGCCGGGGCTTCCGCCGCCGGGACCGGCAGGCGGCAGGCCGGACCACCCGCCGCGTCATGAGCCGGGTGGCCGTGGCGGTGCTGGCGGCGGTGCTGTGTCTCACGGCGGCCTTCGCCGTGTCCCCTACCCTGCGCAGCAAGACCCTGCACTGGGCGGCAAAGGTGTTCCCCACCCACACGGAGCTGCGGCTGAACCCTGACGCCGCCCCCGCCAACGGCCAGATCTATGAGCCGGTGGTGAACTGGCTGCCTGTGGGGCTGACCCTGGAGGAGCAGCGGTCCGACTGCGGATTTTCCAATTATCATTACACCGACTCCGACGGCTGCTGGCTGGACGTGGAGCTGCTGCTTTTCAGCAGCGGCGGCGCCATGAACCTGGACACGGAAAATGCCGACGTCCGGGAGACGGTCATCAGCGGCTATCCGGCCATCACCATCCACAAGGAGGGCGTGTCCGTGGCCGCCTGCACCCTGGAGGACCTGAACGCCATCCTGCTGGTCACCGGCCAGGGCTTCTCCGTGGACGACGTGGTCCGGGTGGCGGAAGGCGTCCGCCTGCGATAGCGGGGCCGCCAGCCATTCCCATTCTTTCCCCGCCACCGAGGGCGCCAAGCACAAGGAGTGCACCGTGTGCCCGGAGGATAAGGAGTAGCATTCTATAAACAGTCAACCAGGGGCAGCCCCGCGCGGGACCGCCCCTGGTTGATCGTTTTAGAGTTTTCAGCGATGCCGCAGCTTACAGGCTGTTCAGATAGTCCCGCACCTCCCGAACGCCAGTAAAGCAGAGGGGGCTCACATCGTCTCGGGGGTCGGCGGAGGCCAGGCACACCAGCAGGTCATCGGGATAGTCCGAGATGAAGAAGTACACCGGGGCATAGGAATCCGCCGGGTATTCATAAATCAGGTACGTTCCCTCGTCCAGCTTCATATAAAGCATGGTCTGGTCCAGCTTCCGACCCAGTTCCTCTATCTGTTCATTTCTGTCCAGCTCCGTGTCGATCAGCGACCGGATCATGGTGGTCAGGTGCTCATACTCGTCGCTGCCTTTTTCAAAAACGGACTTTTCCCGGCCGTTTTTGGCCAGGACGATCCGCTCCGGGTCCGCCAGCTCGCCCAGGGATAGCTCCTGATACGGGTGGTCCTGATAATCCTCTGGATTGGCCCACTCCACCTTCTGCCCGCACCCGGCCAGCAGCACGAAGCACAAGGCCAGAGGCAGGAGGATCTTTGCGATTTTCTTCATAGCTTTCTCCTCTCAAGCACTCACTGCTTATTCAGATAATCCAGCAGCTCCTGGGCCTCGGTGGCAGACCAGAAGCCGTGCAGCGTCAGGCTGTCCTCAATGGGAGAATAGATGCCCACAACGCTGTTCTGTGTGTCGGTCAGCTCAAAATATACCGGCGCGTAGGAATCCGCCGCATACTCATAAATCAGCCAGACGCCGCTCTCCAGCTCTGCCCCGGACTTTGTACCGTCCAGCTTCCGGCCCAGGTCCTTTACCTGTTCATTTTCATCCAGCTGCGCTTCTATCAGCTGGCCCAGGGTGGATACGATTTTTTCATACGTCTCCGTACCCTTGTCAAAGCTATTCTTTTCCCGGCCATCCCGGGTCATCACGATCCGCTCCGGGGCGGCCACCTCACCGGCGTAAACATCCTGGGCGGGATGGTCCTTATAGTCCTCCCAACCGGCCAGCTCCACCTTTTTTCCGCACCCGGCCAGCAGCAAGAAGCACAGCGCCAGGGGCAGAAGAATTTTCAGCAATTTCATGTCGTCGCTTCCTTCCTTCCAATTCGAATGCGTTTGTTTGCACTGACAATAGGGATTATACCATATAAATTATGAAATGTAAATATGAAAGTTTGATTTTCGTTTTTCTTCGCGCTTTCGACTGTTCTGAAAAACTCGTCAACACGGTGTCGAATAACGTCCTTTTGTTTTCTTCCATTTTCCGGTTGCACCCGGGCGGCGGAGGGTGTATAATACGAATCGTTCAAAATTGAACCTTTCAAAATCGGAGGAATCACCATGACCAACGCCTATCAGGTATACACCGCCGCCCGGCAGCTGCTGGAGGGGTACGCCGCCGCCATGCAGCCCCTGTGCCGCCGGGAGGGTCTGGCCCCCAACGGGGTGGACATTCTGCTGTTTCTGGCCAACAACGCGGGCCTGGACACCGCCCGGGACGTGTGCACCTATCGGGGACTGAAGCCGGGCATCGTCTCCTTCCACGTGGAGAAGCTGGTGCAGGAGGGGTATCTGCTGCGGCAGCCCGCCCCCGGGGACCGGCGCAAGTGCCGCCTGGTGTGCACCGAGAAGGCCGGGCCTGTGGTGCAGCAGGGCCGTGAGCTGCAGGAGACGTTTTTCCGCCGCCTGGCCCGGGGCCTGGAGCCGGAGGACCTGGCGGCCTTCCGACGCTGCCTGGAGGGCTTCCGCCGGAATCTATCCCAAATGACGCAGGAGGACGCGCAATGACGCAGGACAAGAAATTTCTGGGCACGGAGCCGGTGGGACGGCTCCTGTGGAAGCTGGCGGTGCCCACGGTGATCGCCCAGCTGGTGAACATGCTGTATAACATCGTGGACCGCATCTACATCGGCCATATCCCCGGTGACGGCAGCCTGGCCCTGACCGGCGTGGGGGTGTGCCTGCCCATCATCATGATTATCTCCGCCTTTTCGGCCTTTGTGTCCTCCGGCGGCGCGCCCCGGGCCTCCATCGCCATGGGCCGGGGGGACTATGACCAGGCCCAGCGGATCCTGGGCGGGTGCTTCACTTTACAGGTGGGCATCTCCCTGGTATTGACGGCGGTGCTGCTGATCTGGAACCGCCCTTTGCTGCTGGCCTTCGGCGCCAGCGGGAACACCATTGAATATGCCGCCCAGTATATGCAGATTTATGCCCTGGGCACCCTGTTCGTGGAGCTGACCCTGGGCCTGAACGCCTTCATCACCGCCCAGGGCTTCGCCCGGGTGGGCATGAAAACCGTCCTCATCGGCGCGGTGTGCAACATCCTGCTGGACCCCCTGTTCATCTTCGCCCTGGACATGGGCGTCCGGGGGGCGGCCCTGGCCACGGTGCTGTCCCAGGCGGTATCCTGCGTATGGGTGGTGACCTTCCTGCGGGGGAAGCAGACCCTGCTGCGGCTGGAAAAGGCGTCCCTGCCCATCCGGCCCCGGCTGATTCTGCCCTGCGTGGCCCTGGGTACCGCCACCTTCATCATGCAGGCCAGCGAAAGCGTCATCTCCGTGTGCTTCAACGCCTCCCTGCTGAAATACGGCGGTGACCTGGCCGTGGGGGCCATGACCATCCTCTCCAGCGTCATGCAGTTCGCCATGCTGCCCCTGCAGGGCATCGCCCAGGGGGCTCAGCCCATCTCCAGCTATAACTTCGGCGCCGGCAACGCCCGGCGGGTGCGCCAGACCTTCCGTCTGCTGCTGAAGGTCTGCCTGGGGTACGCCCTGGTGCTGTGGGCCTGTATCCAGCTGTTCCCCGGGGCCTTCGCCCGGATTTTCACGCCGGAGCCGGAGCTGGTGGCCTTCACCGCCGGGATGCTGCGGATCTACTGCGGGGCCCTGTTCCTGATGGGCATCCAGATCGCCTGCCAGATGACCTTCGTGTCCATCGGCAACGCCCCCTGCTCCATCGTGGTGGCGGTGCTGCGGAAGTTCGTGCTGCTGCTGCCGCTGATCTATCTGCTGCCCCACCTGCTGGCGGACCAGACCCGGGCCGTGTTCCTGGCGGAGCCCGTGGCCGACGTCATCGCCGTCACCGGCACGGTGCTCCTGTTCAGCTTCCAGTTCCGCAAGGCCCTGCGGAAGCTGGAAAGCGAAAACAAGACGTAATATCCGGCCAGAATATTGCGACTTGTATACAAAAAGCATCCCCGGCAAAAGCCGGAGATGCCCGCTACTTCTTCTTTTTTCCTCTCAGTTGGTACATGATAAACGCCCCCATGGTAATGACGGCAAAAGCTGCTCCTATGTCATATATACCATACGTTACAATACTCACATATAACCCCGCAAAATAGGCGGCCAGGGAGCAAACCACGCTGAGGATAACGATCCGCACGAAATTCACCACCTTTCCGTTCAAAATTTCTTCTTATATTGTTGATTATAACATATAAGAAGCTGGAACGCAAAGAGCTTTTTGACCTATTCAACATTTGCGCTGCCCGCAAAGCAGCAGCACATCATACAGGAGGAACCCATGGAAAACATCTCCATCATCCTGGGTGACATCACCCAATCCCGGGTGGATGCCATCGTCAACGCCGCCAACACCACCCTGCTGGGGGGCCTGGGGGTGGACGGGGCCATCCACCGGGCCGCCGGGCCCGGCCTGCTGGCCGAGTGCCGCACCCTGGGGGGCTGCGAAACCGGCCATGCCAAGCTCACCGGGGCCTATAACATGCCCTGCCGCTATGTGATCCACACCCCCGGCCCCATCTGGCAGGGGGGCGGCCACGGGGAGGCGGCCCTGCTGCGCAGCTGCTATCTCAGCTGCCTGGAGCTGGCCCTGGCCCACGGCTGCCGCACGGTGGATTTCCCCTCCATCAGCACCGGGGTATACGGCTATCCCCTGCCCCAGGCGGCCCATGTAGCCCTGAAGGCCATGACGGACTTCCTCCGGGACCACCCCGGCATGCACCTGCGGATGATCTGCCACAACCCCGACGCCCTCCGGGCCTATCAGGTGGACTGGAACATGTTCTATCAGGACGTGAAGCCCCACGCATAAAAACCGGGCGTGCCGCGCAGGCGGCACGCCCGGTTTTTGCAGATTCCGGTCAGATTTTGATCAGCTCATATTCCCGGGTGCCCATGCCCAGCTTTTCGGCGTGCTCCAGGCAGCTCATCCAGTCCGTCTCCGGATGGAGATGGTGGAAGTGGTCATGGCCGCAGTCCCCGGCGGCAGCGGCCCCCGGCAGGGGCGGCTGGGCGTTTACCGCGTCGGCGCAGGCCATGTCCAGGGCCACCGGGTCAAAGCTGGCGAACATACCCACATTGGGGATGATGGCCGCGTCGTTCTCCGGATGACAGTCGCAGTTGGGGGACACGTCGATGACCAGGCTGATGTGGAAGCAGGGCCGCCCGTCCACCACCGCCTGGGCATATTCGGCGATCTTCCGGTTCAGATTGGTGACCGTCTCGTCCCAGTTCACCCGGATGGCGTCCCGGGGACAGACGGCGATGCACCGGCCGCAGCCCACGCACCTGCTGTGGTCGATGGTGGCCTTGCGGTCCGTAACGGTGACGCCGTTGTGGGCGCAGATGCGGGTGCAGGCGCCGCAGCCCACGCAGTGGTCCTGGGCCACATGGGGCTTCCCGGCGTTGTGCTGCTCCATCTTACCGGCCCGGCTGCCGCAGCCCATGCCGATGTTCTTCAGCGCGCCGCCGAAGCCCGCCTCCTCGTGGCCCTTGAAATGGGTCAGGGAGATGAACACGTCCGCGTCCATCACCGCCCGGCCGATCTTGGCCTTCTGCACATATTCGCCGCCGCGCACCGGCACCTCCACCTCGTCGTTGCCCTTGAGGCCGTCGGCGATGATGATCTGGCAGCCGGTGGACAGGGGGGAGAACCCGTTGAGCATGGCGGCGTCCATGTGGTCCAGGGCGTTTTTCCGCCCACCTACATACAGGGTGTTGCAGTCGGTGAGGAAGGGCTTGCCGCCCCGCTCCTTCACAAAGTCTGCCACGGCCTTGGCCCAGTTGGGCCGCAGAAAGGCCAGGTTGCCGGGCTCGCCGAAGTGCAGCTTGATGGCCGCGAACTTGTCCCCAAAGTCGATCTGGCCCATACCGGCGGTTTTCATCAGCCGGGTCAGCTTCTGGGGCAGATTTTCCCGATAGTCGGCCCGCAGGTCGGCCCAATAAACTTTCGATGCCACTTGGAGATCCTCCTTGAATCTGAGATGGTCATAGTGTATCATATTCCCACGGAATTTGTCACGCTTTTTTGAAGGGAGGCGGTATGTATGCGCCTGCTGACTCATATCGTAGCCCCGGAGCAGGAGGGCTGGCCCCTGCGGCGGCTTCTGCGGCAGGAGCTGCGCATTTCCGGCAGCTTCCTGTCCCGGCTGAAATGGCGGCCCGGGGCCATCCTGGTCAACGGACGGCCCGCCACCGTGGCGGCGGTGCTCCATGCCGGGGACGCCGTCACCGCCGACGTGTCGGACCTGCCCGGGGAGAATCCCCATATCCGGCCGGTGGACTATCCCCTGGACATCCTGTGGGAGGATGAGGACCTGCTGGTGCTGAACAAGCCCGCGGGCATCGCCATCCACCCGGCGGCCCTGACGGAGGAGACCGTCACCGTGGCCGGCGCCGTGTGCCACTATCTGGGCCAGGGGAGCTTCCACTGCGTCAACCGCCTGGACCGGGGCACCACCGGGGTCATGGTGGTAGCCAAAACCGGGTATGTCCACCGGCTGTGCATGGAGCAGCTCCACTCCGGCGACTTCCGCCGGACCTATCTGGCGGTGTGCAGCGGCGTGCCCAGCCCGGCGGCGGGGTCCATCGACCTGCCCATCGGCCGGGAGCCGGACTCCCTGCTGCGGCGGCGGGTGGACCCGGCGGGTCTGGCGGCCCACACGGACTATGAGACCCTGTGGCAGGGGCCGGACCGGGCCCTGCTGCGGCTGACCCCCGGCACCGGCCGCACCCACCAGCTGCGGCTGCACCTGTCGGCTATCGGCCACCCGCTGCTGGGGGACTGGCTCTACGGCCAGGAGGACCGGGACCTGATCCCCCGCCCGGCCCTGCACTCCCACCGGCTGGAGCTGACCCACCCCGTCACCCGCCGCGGCCTGACGGTAACAGCCCCGCTGCCGGAGGATATGGCCCGGCTCCTGCCGGAAGATATGAACAAATCTTGAAAAATGCAAAAAAAGGGTGGAAATTTTGACAGTGTATAGTATAATAGTCTATACACTGTCAAAACGCCGCGCCCCGGCGCGGAATCTGTTTTTGGAAGCGGGAGGAACGTATGCGGAACATCTGGCGCATCATCAAGGCGGACGCCCGTTCGCTGTTTACGCATTTCTTTGCCCTGGCGGTGGCCCTGGCCATCGCGGTGCTGCCCAGCCTGTACGCCTGGCTGAATATCTATTCCAACTGGGACCCCTACGGCAACACCGGCAACATCAGCATCGCCGTGGCGTCCCTGGATAAGGGCTGGACCGAGGAGGACGGCGCCCAGGTCAACAAGGGCCGGGAGGTGGTGGAGGACCTGCGCAGCAGCACCAGCATCAACTGGGTCATTGTGGACACCAAGGAGGAGGCCCAGCAGGGCGTCTATGCCGGGGATTACTACGCCGCCGTGGTCATCGGCGAGGACTTCTCCTATAACATGTACCACATGCTGACGGAGTGGACCGGCAAGCCCACCATTACTTATTACGAAAACTACAAGAAAAACGCCGTGGCCACCAAGATCACCGACACGGCGGTGTCGTCCCTGAAAACCACCATCAGCAAGAGCTATCTGGACGTGGTGGTGGACGCCATCTTCCGGGGGGCCAACGACCTGTCGGACCAGCTGAAGGGCGACGACCCCGTGGGCTCCGTCCAGGGCCTGCTGGGCCAGACCCGCAGCCTGCTGCGCTCCTGTGCCAAAACCATCGACGCCTTCCAGGCCGCAGGCCAGGACAACAGCAGCTATCGCCAGGACCTGTCGGACCTGGTTTCCAACATCAACCAGAACCGGCCCAACGGCCAGGAGATTCTGGACACCGTGGCCCAGCTGAACCGGAAGGTCCACGCCGCCCTGGACAAGGCCCAGACCGCCCTGGACAAGGCCTTTGACGCGGCGGAGAAGTTCCTCAACGGCATCGACGTGGACGCCCAGCTGCCGGAGATTCAGGAGAACCTCCGGGATGCCGCCCAGACCATGGACGACATGGGCGACAGGCTCATGGCCTGGGCCAAGTCCGTGGCGGTGGAGGCCGGGCCCGTGGGGGCCGAGGCGGCGGCTGCCGCCCAGCGCCTGGCGGACAGCTGCTATCAGCTGCGGGACCGGCTGAACACCCTGGCCGACGGGCTGAAGGAGAATTCCGCCGTGCTGCAGGATACCATCGCCCTGGCGGCCCAGCTGGAGAAGCTGGCGGACACCCTGCTGACCCCGGTGTTTGACGACGTGGTCAACGACGTGAAGAACGTGCTGGATCAGTCCGAGGACCTGCTTCAGGGCTTCCACGGCACCGCGGCGGACACCCGGGACCTGCTGGCGGCGGCCTCCGCGGCGGCGGGGACCTTGGACGGGCTCATGTCCCAGGGGCGCACCGCCATGGGCCAGGCCATCGACAAGCTGGGCTCCCTGTTAGGCGGCCTGGAGGACAGCGACAGCCCCGATTATCTGGATACCCTCCTGGACATTCTGGGGGGCAACCCCGAGGATTACGGCGCCTATTTCTCCCAGATGGTGCAGACCTCCGTGGAGCCGGTGTATCCCATTGATAACTACGGCAGCGCCATGGCCCCCTTCTATTCCGTGCTGGCCATCTGGGTGGGCGGCGTCATGCTGGTGGCCATTCTCAAGCCCCACGCCCGGCGGGAGGGCCTGGTGGCTCCCAAGCCCTATCAGCTGTTTTTCGGCCGGTATTTCCTGTTCTTCGCCCTCAGCCAGATTCAGGCCGCCGTCATCGTGGCCGGGGACCTGCTGGTGCTGAAAATTCAGTGCGTGGAGCCTGCCCTGCTGTTTGCCACCGGGGCCATCACCTCCCTGGTGTTCAGCCTGCTGATCTATTCCCTGACGATTTCCTTCGGCGACGTGGGCAAGGCCATCGTGGTGGTGGTCATGGTGCTCCAGATCGCCGGGTCCAGCGGCACCTTCCCCATCGAGCTGCTGCCGGACGTGTATCAGAAGATCTATCACATCTTCCCCTTCCCCTATGCCATCGACGCCATGCGGGAGTGCATCTGCGGCCTGTATGGCCTGACCTGGCTGAAGAACATCGGCTGCCTGCTGATTTTCGGTGCGGCCGCCCTGCTCATCGGCCTGTGGGTGCGCAAGCCCTTCATGGGCCTGAACCACTTCATGGAGGAGAAGCTGGAAGAAACCGAAATGCTGTAAGAAAGGAGGACTTCCCATGGACGAAAAGAAATACAGCCAATTGTATCAGGCCCTTTTGCAGGAGGTCCTTCAGTTCCACAACGGCAACCAGCGCCGCATCCGCAAGGGCATGCTGAGCCTGCTGCTGGTGCCGCTGGTGTTCCTGGTGCTGCTGTTCCTGTCGGAGGGCTCCCGGGTGATTTTCCTGCTGCTGTGGATCGTGTCCATGTTCGGCATCGCGGCGTATCTCATCGCCGTGGAATACATCGACTATGAAATGCAGAACAAGGTCAAGAAGATCACCAAAAAAGAGGTGGAGCTGGACCAGCTGACGCCGCTGCCCAGCGCCATGCCCCAGCTGCTGCCCCTGCTGCGGGGCCGGGGCCAGGAGCCGGACCTGCCCCCCGACCCGCCCCAGGAGGAGCAGGAGAGCTTTGCCCAGTCCGCCGCCCAGGCGGAGGAGGATCTGGACCAGCTGCTCCAGGGGCTGCGGGGCATCGAGACCGCCGCCGCGCCGGAGCCGCAGCCCCGCCCCGGCGAAGCTGCGCAGCAGGAGGACGGCGGCGCCTTCGCCCGCCTGTTCGACGACCAGGCCTGGGACCGGTATTACGGTTCCCCCGAGGCGGAGACGCCTGCGGCGGAGCCGGAATCCGTGACGGAATCCGCGGCGGAGCCCGCCCCCGTTTCCGAGCCCGTCTCCGTCCCGGAAAATCCTGCCCCCGTCCCGCCGGTGTCCACCCCTGTCCCGCCGGCATCCCAGGCCGCCCCGCAGCCTGCTGCCCCTGACCTGAATCAGACGCTGGCCGGGCTTCAGACGGACGTGCAGCAGCTGGCCCGGGGTCTGGAGTCGCTGTCCCACGAGCTGGGACGCATCTTCCAATATATGGAGCAGCAGGGGAACGGCTCAAAGGAGGAACGGAAATGAAAAATATCTGGAGAATCTTCCGGTCCGACTGGCAGCGCATCAGCGCCAGTGTGGTGGCCGTGGTGGTGGTCATGGGCCTGTGCCTGATCCCGTGCCTGTACGCCTGGTTCAACATTTTCTCCAACTGGGACCCCTATGGCCCGGACTCCACCTCCAACATCCGGGTGGCCGTTACCAGCGAGGACGAGGGCTATGAGCTGCTGGGCCTGAAGCTGAACATCGGCTCCATGGTGCTGGACGGTCTGAAAAGCAACCACCAGATGGGCTGGGACTTTGTGGATTCCCGGGAGGAGGCCCTGGAGGGCGTCCGCTCCGGCAAATACTATGCCGCCCTGATCGTGCCCTCGGACTTCACCGGGGACTTTGTCAGCATTCTGGACACGGACCTGCGGCATCCCCAGATCCAGTATTATGAGAACCAGAAGAAGAACGCCATTGCCCCCAAGATCACCAACAAGGCCAAAACCGCCGTGCAGGACGAGATCAACGCCACGGTGGTGGAAACCGTGACCGACGCCGTCACCACCGTCAGCTCCGTGTGCAAGGCCCTGGGCCTGGACGCCGACGACGTGTCCCAGGGCATCATCGAGAAGCTGGGCAGCGCCCAGCAGAGTCTCCTGGCCCTGGAGAACACCCTGACGGCCATGCAGACCCTGGTGGACCAGACGGACAGCATTCTGGCCTGTGCCGGGGTGGTGTCTGACGACCTGAACAACATCGTCAAAAGCGGCGACCTGTCCGGCGTGCAGGACGCCCTGAACCGGGGTGTGGGCCGCCTGAACGAGGCCGAGGCCGAGATCGCCCGGCAGCTGGAGGACATCGACAACCAGCTGGACGTCATCGCCGCCGACCTGGCCGCCGCCATGGGAACGGCGGAGGACGTGGCGGGCTTTCTGGCGGGCCCCGCCCAGCGGCTGGATGAGCGGCTGGCGGAGCAGCAGCAGCGGCTGGAGAAGCTGCGGGACTATGCCGACAACTATCCCGCCATCCAGGAGCGGCTGGGCAACGCCATCTACCACATCGGGGAGCTTCGGGACCTGCTGAAAAAGCTGGAGGACCCCAGCCAGCTGGAGTCCTGGAACCAGGAGGTTCAGGCCAAGGTTGACCAGATCCGCCAGGACCTGCGGGAGGCGGCTCTGCGCATCAGCGAGAGCGTCAACCAGCGGGTGGAGGAGCTGAACCGGGACGTGCAGGAGAAGCTCCAAGCCGTTCAGAACGTGTTCGACAACGTGTCCGGCGGGCTGACGGCCCTGGGGGATAAGCTGGGCCGGTATCAGGACGCCATCCAGTCCACGGGCACCACCCTGGGCGGGGCCATCCAGCTGTCGGCCACCCTGCGGGGGGACCTGGGGAAGCTGTCGGACGATGTGGAGCGCATTGTCACCAGCGACGGCTTCCGCCGCTTTCTGGACGTGCTGGAAAACAACCCCGAGGAGCTGGCCGGGTATCTGTCCGACCCCATCGCCATGGAGACGGTGCCCGTGTATGAAATCACCACCTACGGCAGCGCCATGGCCCCGTATTACATCATGCTGGCCCTGTTTGTGGGCTCCCTGCTGGCGGCTACCATGATCCATGTGAACGCCCCCATGCCGGAGCTTTCCCGGCTGCGGCCCTGGCAGCGGTTCTTCGGACGGTATCAGCTGTTCTTCCTGGTGGGCATGGTCCAGGCTCTGGTAACGGGGCTTGGCTGCGTGTACTATATCGGGATGCAGTGCCTGCACCCGGGATTATTCCTGCTGGCCTGCTGCGTGTGCAGCCTGAACTTCACCATGATGAACTTCGCCTTGGTGTACGCCCTGGACAACATCGGCATGGCCCTGTCCGTGATCATCATGGTCATCCAGGTGGCCGGTTCCGGCGGCTCCTATCCCATCGACGTGCTGCCGGAGGTGTTCCAGAAGCTGTATGTCCTGATGCCGTTCCATTACGGCATGGATATGATCCGGGAGACCATCGCCGGACGGTATGAAAACGTATATTGGACGAATCTGGCTGTGATGGCGGGCATGTGCGTGCTGTTTGCGGCGCTGGGTATGCTGCTGTACTACCCGGCCAGGCCCCTGAACCGCTTGATCGCCCGCAGCAAGGAAAAATCCGGCATCATGTAAAGGAGGACTGCTGCCCATGAACGCAAAGCACGACCTGGCAGAGGCCCTGTGCCAGCTGCTGGAAACCAAAACGTTGGAAAAGATCACCGTCAAGGACATTGTGGCCCGGTGCGGTGTGAACCGCCAGACGTTTTACTATCACTTCCACGACGTATACGACCTGATGCGCTGGATCTTTGAACGGGAGGCCGCCAACCTGGCCCAGACCGTCCGGGAGGCCGGAGGCGACTGGCGGCAGGAGCTGCACACCATCACCGATGTTCTGCGCAGCAAGCGGCACCTGGTGATGAACGCCTATCGCTCCGTGAACCGCCGGGACCTGGAGCGCTATCTGATGCAGGGCTACGGCCCGGTGATCCGCCGGATCGTGGATCAGGCGGCGGTGGGCCTGGACGTGGGGCAGGAGGACCTGGAGTTCGTGTCCCGGTTCTATGCCCGGGGCCTGCTGAGCGGCGTGTTCGACTGGATCGAGTCCGGCATGCCGGAGAACATCGGCGACGATCTGCGCCGGTGCATCCTGCTGCTGGACGGCAGCCTGCCCACCGCTCTGTTGAGCGTCAGCGGAAAGTGAAAAAATATTGTCAAAAGGTCCCCGGCGCAGTGCGCCGGGGACCTTTTTGGGACAGTTACTATTCCTTATTGCCGGACCTCCTCGGGGGGCGGCTCCACCGGGAGCTCTACCCGTCCGCCGTCGCCGGGGTCGGTGATGACGTCGCCGATGCCCGGGGCGGGGTTGATTTTGATGGGGTCGGAGGGCTTCACCACCACGGTGCTGCCGTCGGAGGACAGTAGCGCAACGGCGGTGGCCTCCAGAATGGAGGCGTCCTCCTGGGGCCGGTAGGTGATGGTCACCCGGTCGCCGGTGTTCAGAGTCACCACCTGGGGCGCGTCGGCGGCGGAGAGCACATAGTACACGCTCCCGCCCTGGAGCCGCAGATAGTACCGGCTGTTGCCGTCGATGACGGCGGTGCGGATATCCGTCAGCACGCCGGTGGCCTCCTGGGTATCGGCGGGGATGCTGGCGTCGGAGTTGTCGATGAGGTTGTTGCGGGCCAGCATCTGGCGATAGTTGCCCTCGCACTCGGCCACGTCGCTGCCGGTGGCCACGATCTGATACTGGCTGACGTTGACCATGGCGTACATCTTCACCAGCCCCGCCGCGTCCTTCAGGGCCATAAAATAGGTGGGCTGGTCGGCGATGTTCAGCAGCAGCGGGAAGGTGGCGGTGTAGTTCATCTGCTGCACCTGGCCCCGGGCGGAATCCATGGCGGAGAACTCCTCCGCCCCGGCCACGGTATAGAACCGGGTCTCCTTGGTGCGCTGGTTGGACAGGATAAAGCCGATGTTGGACTCATCGGACACCACGGAGGTGATGCCGGTGTACATATACACGTCGTCGCCGATGGCCAGGTAGTTATACCCGTCGGTGGTGACGGTGACGTCCCGCTGGCCGAACAGGGAGTTGATGAAGCCGTTGATATAGGCGCCGTGGTAGTTGTACTGCTGCTCGATGAGCTCCGCCGGGTACACATGGTCCACCCAGGCGGGCACGTCCGCCGCGTCGTAATAGGTGCACTCGCCGGTGACGGCGTTCACCAGCACCGCACCGGCAATGTCCGTGCCGCCGAACAGGCCGATGGTCTTTTTGATCCGGGGGCAGACCCAGAAGGGGTTGCCCTCCTCGTCGATCTCGAAGGCCGGGGTGTCAAACAGATAGGTGGGATAGTGGAAGCGCAGATAGCGGCCCAGGTTCCGGCTGAAGTGCTCGGCGGTGGTATAGCGGATGCCCTGGTCCAGGCGCACCACGTCCACGTTCTGGGTGACCATGTCGATGATGAGATAGGCGGGCAGGCCGTCGGCGCGGTTGTTCAGCCACTTGATCCAGTCACCGTAGCGCAGGGGCGTCACCCGCACCGGGCGGCCCTTGTAGTTGATCTGGGTATAGTCCCCGGCCACCTCGAACTGGGACACCATGTCCGCCAGCTCGCCCAGCTTGCGGTTGCCCAGCTTCTCGGCGGAGTCCCGGTCCAGCATGGGGATCTGGTCATAGCTGATCTCCTTGATGTCGGCGGCGAAGTCGCCGGTCTCCACCGTCAGCAGGTCCCGGTAGGACCCGGCCCGGAACACCTCCCAGCCGATGGCCGCGCCGATCAGCGCCGTGACCACCAGCACCAGGCCCAGCACAAAGGGGACGGTGCACTGCTTTTTCACAAAGCCGAAGTAGCCCTTGGCCCCGCTGCCCTGAAACCCGGAGGTCAGCACCGCGCAGCCGCAGTACACCGCGCACAGCAGCAGCACGAACACATAGAAGTCGCCGGAGTGCAGGTTCAGCGGCGGCAGCGTCACATAGAAATAGATGGCCCCGAACACCAGCGTCACCGCCAGGTTCAGCAGCGTCCGCCCCACAGGGGTGCCGATGGGCCGGCGCTGTTTTTTCGGCCGGTGGGGCACCGGCCCGCCCCCCTGGAAGGGGTCGTGGTTCCAGCTGTGATTCATGAAAAACTCTCCTTTCTCGCGGAAGGGGGTGGATACCTCTTTTCATCTTCCAGTATAGCTTTCCCGGCCCGCCCCGTCAACCGATGGGGAAAAAATTTACATTTGGGGCTTGACAACGGGCCGCATTTGTATTATTGTATTACTCGCATAAGACATTAACACAAGGAGGCGGGGCCATGGAGTGGCATTTTCGCAACGACCAACCCATCTATACCCAGCTGACCCAGCAGATCACCCTGGCCATTCTGTCGGGCTCCATTCCCAGCGGGGGGAGGCTTCCCACCGTGCGGGAGCTGGCGGCGGACGCGGGGGTGAACCCCAACACCGTGCAGCGGGCCCTGGCGGAGCTGGAGGGCACCGGCCTGCTGCACACCCAGCGCACGGCAGGGCGCTTTGTCACGGAGGATACCGCCGTGATCCAGAGCGCCAAGGAGGACCTGGCCCGCAGCCGGACCCGGGAATATCTGGAGTCCATGGCGCAGCTGGGCTATGACCGGCAGCAGGTGAAGGCGCTGCTGGAGGAATGGAAGGAGGAGTAACATGGCGATTCTGGAATGCAGGGAGCTGACCAAATATTTCGACAGCTCCCTGGCCCTGGACCACGTCAGTCTGACGGTGGAGCCCGGGCGCATCGTGGGGCTTTTAGGCCCCAACGGCAGCGGCAAGTCCACCCTGATCAAGCTGGCCAACGGCCTGCTGGTCCCCAGCAGCGGCGTTGTCACCATCGACGGCCATGCCCCGGGGCCGGAGACCAAGGAGCTGGTGTCCTATCTGCCGGAGCGGACGTATCTGTCCGGGTGGATGAACGTGGTGCAGCTGCTGGACTTTTTCTGTGATTTCTATCCGGATTTCGACCGGAACGCCGCCGAGCATATGCTGACGGCTCTGGAGATCAGCCCCAAGCTGCGGATCCGGCAGATGAGCAAGGGCACCCGGGAAAAGGTGCAGCTGATCCTGGTCATGAGCCGAAGGGCCCGGCTGTATCTGCTGGACGAGCCCATCGGCGGCGTGGACCCCGCCACCCGGGACTATATCATCCACACCATTCTCAGCAATTATAATGAGAATGCCTCCCTGGTGATCTCCACCCACCTGATCGCCGACGTGGAGAACGTGCTGGACGACGTGATCTTCATCAACAAGGGCCGCATTCTGCTGCAGCAGTCGGTGGACCAGATCCGCCAGGAAAAGGGCTGCAGCGTGGACGAGCTGTTCCGGGAGGTGTTCCGCTATGCTGAGTAAGCTGCTGAAATACGAGTTCCGGGCCACCGGGCGGATCATGCTGCCGGTGTATGCCCTGCTGCTGGTGTCCTGCGGGGGCTGCACCCTGTTCGGCAGCCTGCTGGGCCGGTATCCCGAGAGCACGGTGCTGTCCGTCGTCCAGACGGTGTTTGCCACCCTGTTCGGCGTGACCACCTTCGGTATGCTGCTGCTGACCCTGGTGCTGATGGTGTACCGGTTCTATAAGAACCTGATGACCGACGAGGGGTATCTGATGTTCACCCTGCCGGTGAGCCGCAGCCAGCTGATCTGGTCCAAGCTGCTGGTGGCCCTGGTGTGGAGCGTCCTGTCCACAGTGCTGGCGGCGCTGGCGTGGATGGCGGAAATTTCCGTGGTGGGCCGGGAGAACGTGTTCTCCCTGATCGCCCAGGGGCTGCGGAGCCTGCGGCAGCATCTGTCCGGCAACCTCACCGGCTGCGCCGCGGCCCTGGTGGTGCTGTGCCTGGTGTCCTGCCTGGTGTCATTCCTGAAGTTCTACGCCGCCATCTCCCTGGGCCACAGCTTCTCCAACCACAAGGTCCTGCTGTCGGTGGTGTTTTACATCGGCTTCGGCATCGTCACCCAGACCATCGGGTCCATTTTCGCCTCGGTGGGCATTCAGATCGACATCAGCCCCGACTTCTGGAGCAGCCTGCCGGTGACGCAGGTGTTCAGCTCCCTGGCGTGGGCGGCGGCGGGGGTGTCCGCCCTGCTGGGGGCGGCGTACTACGTGCTGACCCTGCTGATGCTGAAAAAGCGGCTGAATCTGCAATAATTCCCGGCGGCACTGCCTCCGGTTCTGTCAAAACGACAGGGCCGGAGGCGGTTTTTTTGTGGGGTCCCACAAGGTTTTCCCATCCCCGGAAATCACCGTTGACAAACCGGCCCGACACTGCCATAATGGAACTGTTCATTAAGTTATTCGGTGAAATATTCACATAGAGAGGAGCCTGCCCATGAAGGTATTAGTCATCAACCCCGGCGCCACCAGCACCAAGGTGGCCGTTTTCGACGAGGAGACGCAGGTTTATAAGACCACCGTGGACCACTCCCCCCAGGAGCTGGACCGCTTCGACCGGGTCATCGACCAGGCGGATTACCGCCAGCAGGCCATTCTGGACGCCGTGGCGCAGAGCGGCTTCCGCCTGTCGGACTTCGACGCGGTGTGCGGCCGGGGCGGCCTGTACCGGCCCATCCCCTCCGGCACCTACGCCGTCAACGACCGGGTCATGCACGATGTGGAGACCGCCCCCTATGGCGAGCATCCCTCCAACCTGGGGGCGTATCTGGCCCGGCGCATCGGCGACATGGTGGGCGTTCCCGCCTTTTTCGTGGACCCGGTGTGCGTGGATGAGCTGACGGAGGTGGCCCACTACACGGGCTTTGCCCCCTTCCGCCGCCTGAGCCAGTTCCACGCCCTGAACCAGAAGTCCATCGGTCGGAGGGCTGCGGCGGCCCTGGGCAAGCCCTATGAGGAGGCGGACCTGATCGTCTGCCACCTGGGCGGCGGCGTGTCCGTGGCGGCCCACCACAACGGCCGCATCGTGGATCTGTTCAACGTCAAGGACGAGGGCTCCATGGGCATGGACCGGGCCGGAGGCCTGCCGGTGAACCAGCTCATCAACTTCTGCTTCTCCGGCAGGAGCCAGGACGAGGTGAAGAAAATCCTGGGCCGCCAGGCCGGAATGTTCTCCTATCTGGGCACCACGGACTTCCGGGTCATCTGCGCCAGGGTGAAGGAGGGGGACCCCCAATTCACGGAGGCCTATCAGGCCCTGGTATACCAGCTGGCCAAGGACGTGGGCGCCATGGCGGCGGTACTGCATTTCCATGTGGACGCCATCGCCTATACCGGCGGCATGGCCTATGAGCAGTCCTTCTGCGACGATATCACCGCCTATGTGGGCAGTCTTGCCCCGGTGCTGCGCTTCCCCGGCGAGGAGGAGATGCGCTCCCTGGCAGAGGGCGCCCTGCGGGTGCTCCACGGCCAGGCCCAGCCCCGGGAATATTGATACCAAAACCTGTTAAAAAGCTTGAAAAGCTTTTTATAGCACCGAAGGTGCGTCAGGTTTTGTATGAGACGTCACAGCGTGTTTTCACACGCTGTGCGTGCGCCCGGCGCACGGGATTCTTGATTAAATTTTTAATCAAGAATCAGTATGAGATAAGTGCAAAAACAGCGTATAGAAAGGAAGGAAATCACCATGAAGCATCTGATGTCCGGCAACGAGGCCACCGCACGGGGCGTCTATGAGGCCGGGATCAAAATCTGTTCCGCCTACCCCGGCACCCCCAGCACGGAAATTCTGGAAAATCTGCCCCAGTATAAGGACGACGTATACTGCGAGTGGGCCCCCAACGAGAAGGTGGCCACCGAGGTGGCCTACGGCGCGTCCATCGCCGGTTCCCGTTCCTTCTGCACCATGAAGATGGTGGGCCTGAACGTGGCCGCCGATCCCCTGTTCACCGCCGGTTACATGGGCGTGGGCGGGGCGTTCATCGTGGTCACCGCCGACGACCCCAGCTGTCATTCCTCCCAGAATGAGCAGGACAACCGCCACTATGCCCGGGCCGCCAAGATCGCCATGGTGGAGCCCAGCGATGCCCAGGAGTGCAAGGACTTCGTGGCCCTGGCCTGCGAGGTGTCCGAGCTGTTCGACACGCCGGTGCTGTACCGCACCACCACCCGGGTCTGTCACTCCAAGGGCCTGGTGGAGTTCGGGGAGCGGGAGGAGCACACCCACGCTCCCTATGCCCGCAACGTCCGCAAGTTCGTCTGCACCCCGGCCCACGCCTATGCCAACCATCCCATTGTAGAGGAGCGCCTGAAGAAGCTGGAGGAATACGGCTGCACCCGGGCCCTGGAAAACGGCCTGAACAAGCTGGAAATGGGCGACGGCAAGGTGGGCGTGGTCACCTCCTCCATCGCCTATGAATACGCAAAGGAAGTGTTCCCGGAGGGGACCTCCTTCCTGAAGCTGGGCCTGACCTTCCCCCTGCCCATGGACCTGATCCGGGACTTTGCCTCCAAGGTGGAGAAGCTCTATGTCATCGAGGAGCTGGAGCCGTTTATGGAGGACCAGATCAAGGCCGCCGGCATTCCCTGCGTGGGTAAGGAGCTTACCGGCCCCCTGTACGAGCTGAACACCCAGCTTCTGCGCCAGCGGGTCCTGGGCCAGAAGGCGGACTTCCGCACCGTGGACGTGACCCCGGCCAAGCGGCCCCCGGCCCTGTGTCCCGGCTGCCCCCACCGCGGCTTCTTCTATACCCTGTCCCGGAACAAGAACTATGTGGTCACCGGCGACATCGGCTGCTATACCCTGGGCTGCGCCGAGCCCCTGAACTGCATGGACTCCGTGGTGTGCATGGGCGCGGGCTTCTCCGCCGGTATGGGCATCGCCAAGAGCTTTGAAAAAGAGGGCGTCACCGGCAAGGTGGTGTTCGGCGTGGTGGGCGACTCCACCTTCTTCCACAGCGGCATGACCGGCGCGGCGGAGATCGTGTATAACAAGGGACGGATGATTCCCTGCGTGCTGGACAACCGCATCACCGGCATGACCGGCCACCAGGATAACCCCGGCACGGGCTATACCCTCCAGGGGGACCCCACCGCCCTGCTCAGCGTGGAGAAAATTCTCACCGCCCTGGGCTTTGCCCCGGTGCTGACGGTGGACCCCCAGGACCTGAAGGCCATGAAGGCCGCCGTGGACCAGGCGGTGTCCGCCCTGGACGCCGGACAGCAGCCCGCCATCGTCACCCGCCGTCCGTGCCTGCTGATTAAGCGGGATAAGTTCCGGAAGGGCATGTGCCATGTAAACGCCGACAAGTGCCGGAGCTGCCGCAGCTGTCTGCGGGTGGGCTGCCCCGCCATCTCCATGGAAAACGGCAAGGCCGTCATCGACCGCACCCAGTGCGTGGGCTGCACCGTCTGCGCCCAGGTCTGCCCCTTCGACGCCATCGAAAAGGAGGAAAACTGATATGTCCAACGTGAAAAGCGCCCTGTTGGTGGGCGTGGGCGGTCAGGGCGCCATCCTGATCTCCAAGATCATGTCCAACGGCTTCATGCAGGCCGGATACGACGTCAAGCAGAGCGAGGTACACGGCATGGCCCAGCGGGGCGGCTCCGTGTCCACCCAGGTCCGCTGGGGCGGCAAGGTATACGGCCCCGTGTTCGGCAAGGGCGAGGCGGACATCATGGTGGCCCTGGAAAAAATGGAGGCCGTCCGCTATGCCGAGTTTCTCAAGCCCGACGGCGTGGCCGTGATCAACGACTATGCCATCAAGTCCACCACCATCGCCTCCGGGGCCGAGACCTATCCCCAGGGCTGCATTGAGGCCATGGAGAAGGTGTTCCGCACCATCGCCGTGCCCGCCAGCGAGATCGCTCTGGACCTGGGCAACGCCAAGTGCATGAACGTGGTGCTTTTCGGCGCCATGTGCGACAGCCTGGGCTGTCCCCAGATCGACTGGGAGCAGGTGGTGGCCGACACCGTGCCCGAAAAGGTGAAGGAGCTGAACATCCGGGCCTTCCGGGCCGGACGGGAGGCCGCACAGAAGTGCCGGTAAATAAGTGATAAAACAAGCAGGCAGGGCCAAGGCCCTGCCTGCTTGTTTATACTGCCCCAAAAGGGCAAAGCCCTTTTGGGGCAAAAGGCTTGCAGTCTGCCGCGCGCATAATTTGTTCGCTGATAGCGAACAAATTCCACACTTGCAGCCTGAGAAGTATTTTCGGCCAGGTACACGCCCCGGCCGAAAATGATTTTATTTGATTTGCCGCCTGCGGGCGGCAAACTCTGCGAGGCTTTTGACACATTGAAGCGTCCGGCTGGACCTTGGCCCTGCCTGCTTTTTATCGTGCCGGGGCGCTGGGGCGTCCAGGTCCCGATAGGTTTTCACGATGATCACGGCGGAGATGACGATCTGGAAGAATTTCATGACGATGTCCACCACCGCCATGGGGATCTGGGCATACTGCTCCTGGCCGAACACCGGGCCCAGGGACCATGCTGACAAAGGCGCAGCAGCCGTCCCCCACCATCACGGCGATGGCCAGGGCCACCACCGTCAGGGGGAACACCACCGTGTTGGCGGCGTTGCCGTAGGACCCCAGATAGCCGGCGTTGGCAATGAAGATCTGGTCCACGATGTTGTACAATGCCCCCACCAGCAGGGAGATCACGCAGGGAACGGCGTAGCGGCCCATGAGCCGCCCCACACGCTCCGTTCCCAGAAAATCGTTGGAGCGTTCCATAAAATATCACTTTCCTTCCTGCAAAATCCCCCGGCTCCGGGCATTTTTGCCGCAAAAAAACGCGCGGCGCTTCTGCAACCGGATTTACGCAGAAACGCCACACGCTGTGGAATCAGTATATCAGATTTTGGGAAAACCTGCAAATGGTGGTTGTGTGCAAAAATCGGCTCCCGTCCGGCGGCCCGGAATGGACGATTTTCACAATGACCCCCGGCAGGAGGTCTTATTTTGCATACAGCAGCCCGATGAGCCAGTTCAGCGTCCGTCCCGGCAGAATCCGGGTCAGGAACACGAAGAACTGATAGTCCAGCCGGATGGTATAGATGGGCTTGGGCCGCCGCTTCATGGCCACCCGGGCGATAAACGCTCCGGCCTTGGCCGGGTCCATACCCGTCTGCTCGTCGTGCTCCATCCTCTGGACGGACCGGCCGATGCGGCCGCCGTACGCGTCGTCGCCCTCCATGGTTTTCACCCGGGCGGCGGTGAAGCCCGTGTGGATGTCCCCGGGCTGCACGGCGCACACCGTGATGCCGAAGGGCCGCAGCTCGTTGGCCAGGGCCATGGTATAGGCGTTCACCGCCGCCTTTCCGGCGGAGTAGTACGCCTGGAAGGGAATGGGGCAAGGCGCCGCCACGGAGCTGAGGTTCACGATGCGGCCCCGGCCCGCCTGGCGCATATGGGGGATGACGGCCTTGTTCATCCGCACCATGCCGAAGAAGTTCACGTCCAGCAGGCGCTGGGCCTCCGCCGTGTCGGTGAACTCCACCGCCCCGGAGATGCCGAAGCCCGCGTTATTCACCAGCACGTCGATGCGCCCGGCCCGGTCCATGATCTCCGCCACGGCGGAGCGGACCTGGTCCTCGTCGGTGATGTCGCAGCGGATGTGGTGCAGGCCCTCCACCCCCTGTTCCCGGCGGCTCAGCTCATACACGGTATAGCCCGCATCCCGCAGATACAGGGCCGTGGCCCTGCCGATGCCGGAGGTCCCTCCGGTGATGACGGCGATCTCACTCATGATCCTTCACCAGCACGTCCGCCATGATGTCCATGGCCTCGTCCAGCAGGGCCTCGGTATGGGTGGCCATATAGCTGGTCCGCAGCAGGGCCTCCCCCTCCGGGGTAGCCGGGGGCAGGGTGGGATTCACATACACGCCCCGGTCATAGATCTCCCGGGCCACCTCCAGGGTGTGGTAGGTCTCATAGGTATAGATGGGGATGATGGGCGTGGGGGCCGTCAGGGCGGACTCCCGGATCTTCATGCCCCGGTCCGTCATGCCCTTGCGGGCATAGAGGCTCAGCTCCCGCAGCCGCTCCGGCAGCTCGGGATGCTGCTCCAGGTGCCGCAGGGCCGCCAGGGCCGTGGCGCAGTTGGCCGGGGGAATGGACGCCGAGAAAATGAAGGGCCGGGACGCGTGGCGCACAAAGTCCGCCACCTCCTCCGAGGCCGCCATGTATCCGCCCAGGGACGCCAGGGACTTGGAAAACGTGCCCATATAGATGTCCACCTGGTCCTCCAGGCCGAAGTAGCTGGCCGTGCCCCGGCCGCCCTGGCCCAGAACGCCCAGGCCGTGGGCGTCGTCCACCATGACCCGTGCCCCGTACTTTTTGGCCAGGGCGCAGATCTCCGGCAGTCTGGCGATGTCGCCGCCCATGGAGAACACGCCGTCGGTGACGATCAGGGCGCCGTTCTTTTCCGGCACCCGCTGCAGGCACTTCTCCAGCTCCTCCATGTCGCTGTGGCGATAGCGCAGCATCTTGCCGTAGCTCATCTGGCACCCGGCATAGATGGAGGCGTGATTCTCCCGGTCGCAGATGACGTAGTCATGCCGGTCCACCAGGGCGCTGATGATGCCCACGTTGGACTGATACCCCGTGCCGAAGGTGACGATACCGGGCTTGCGCAGGAACTTTCCCAGCTCCGCCTCCAGCTCCAGGTGCATCTCCAGGGTGCCGTTGAGGAACCGGGAGCCGCTGCACCCGGTGCCGTACTGCTCCAGGGCGTGAATGCCCGCCTCCACCACGTCCGGGGCGATGGTCAGGCCCAGATAGTTGTTGGAGCCCAGCATGATCCGGCGCTTGCCCTCCATCTGCACCTCCACGTCCTGCCGGGACTGCAGCGCGTGAAAATAGGGATACACCCCCGCCTCCTTCAGCTCCTTGGCCAGGGACGGGGCATAGCATTTCTCGAAAATGTCCATGTAAGACCTCCTTGCTGATATGAAATATTAGATTTCATAGAGAAAAACATCGAATTAACAGGGAATGATGATTCAATTTATTATATACTGTCCCCCGCTTCCCTGTCAACCGGTGATTTGCGGGGTCACACGGACCGGGTGGCCACCACGTCCACGCCGGTGCCCAGCACGTCGGGGATCACCATGTCCCCGGCCTGCACCGGGGCCGTCAAGTGCACCCGGCACAGCGCCCGGGCCACGTCCAGCACCCTCTCCTTGGGCACCTCTCCGGCGGTGCGGACGGACACCACCGGCAGCAGGCCGCCGGTGACCCGGACGGTGCCGGTGACGGTGCGGGCCGGATGGGTACACTCCTTCCGGGCGTAGGCGTCCCCCCGGGGGCAGGTGTTGCCGGTGACCCGGGTCACCTGGCCGTCCTCCAGAACGGCGGTCAGCTGGCAGCCCATAGGGCAGCCGATACACGTCAGCTCGCGGATGCTCATTGTGCTCCCTCCTCCACCTGAATGGTGATCTGCTTCAACCCCCGGGGCAGGTCCGCCCGCCGCAGGGTCAGCTGCTCCATCTCGCCGGGGCTGAGAATGCGCTTATGCACCCGGCGCAGCAGCCGTCCGTCCAGATAAACCGCCAGATCGGCGTCCCGATAGGGTTTGCCCACCCGGAACCGGACGGTGACGGTTTCCTCCATGGCCTCCGGGTCCAGATACTGGGGCACGGTGTACCGCACGCCGTTCTGCCCCGTCAGGCGGACGGTCTTGCCCTCCCGCCGGTGCTCCAGCAGGTACCGGGCGGCGTTTTCCCCGGCCCGGGCCGCCTCCTGGGACACGAAGTCCACCAGATCGTGGACGTGCAGCACGTTGCCGCAGGCGAACACGCCGGGAACGGAGGTGGACAGATCGTCCCCTACCTCCGGCCCGCCGGTAACGGCGTCCAGCCGGACCCCGGCCTGCTGGCTCAGCTCGTTTTCCGGCAGCAGACCCACCGACAGCAGCAGAGTGTCGCAGGGGATGTTCCGCTCCGTCCCGGGGATGGGGCGGCGGTTTTCGTCCACCCGGGCCAGGGTCACACCCTCCAGCCGTTCCTGTCCGTGAATATCCACCACGGTGGTGGACAGATACAGGGGAATGCCGAAATCCTCCAGGCACTGGACGATGTTCCGCTTCAGGCCGCCGGAATAGGGCATCACCTCCGCCACCGCGTGGACCTTTGCCCCCTCCAACGTCATCCGCCGGGCCATGATCAGGCCGATGTCGCCGCTGCCCAGGATCACCACGTCCCGGCCTGGCATCAGCCCCTCCATATTCACCAGCCGCTGGGCGGTACCGGCGGAATAGATGCCCGCCGGGCGGCAGCCGGGGATGTTCAGAGCCCCCCGGGGCCGCTCCCGGCAGCCCATGGCCAGGATCACCGCATCGGCGCTGATCTGCACCAGGCCCGTCTCCCGGCCTGTCAGCGTCAGCACCCGGTCCGGCGACAGGTCCAGCACCATGGCGTTCAGCAGGTACGGGATGTTCAGCTCCCGGACCTGGTCGGCAAACCGCCGGGCGTACTCCGGCCCGGTAAGCTCCCGGGAGAAGGTGTGCAGGCCGAAGCCCGCGTGGATGCACTGGTTCAGAATGCCGCCCAGCTCCCGGTCCCGCTCGATGATCAGCAGGTCCTCCACTCCGGCCTTCCGGGCGGCCACGGCGGCGGCCAGCCCCGCAGGCCCGCCGCCGATGATGGCAAGCTGTACATGTTTCATCATGCTTCCTCCTTGGTTCGCCCGGCCAGCAGCCGGGATGCTCCGCCGTTTTTCGTCAGCTCCGTCTGGGGTACCCCCAGCTCCCGGGCCAGGATCTCCATGACCCGAGGCGTGCAGAAGCCGCCCTGGCACCGGCCCATACCGGCCCGCACCCGGCGCTTCACCCCGTCCAGGGACCGGGCCCCGGGGGTGCGGTGGATAGCGTCCACGATCTCCCCCTCGCTGATGCCCTCGCACCGGCACACGATATTGCCGTAGGCGGGGTTTTCCGCCGCCAGACGCTGCCGCTCCTCAAAGGGCAGCTCCCGCAGGTGGACGATGTCCCGGCGCAGGGGGTCGAAGTCCGGCTTTTCCGCCGCCCCCAGATACGCCGCCGCCTGCTCCGCCAGATAGGCCCCGATGGCCGGGGCCGAGGACAGCCCCGGGGACTCGATGCCCAGAGCCTCGAAATACCCGGGCACGGGCTGGCCGATGCGGAAGTCGTCCTCCCCCTCCGCCAGATGGGCCCGGAGCCCCGCGAAGCTGGTAATCACGTCCCGCAGGGGCAGGCCCGGCACGCTTTTGCGGGCCATGTCCTGGGCATAGGCCAGGCCCTCCGCCGTGGTGGCGGTGCGGTCCCGCTGGGGCTGGTCCGCAGCCGTGGGGCCCACCAGCAGGTTGCCGTGGACCGTAGGCGTCACCAGAACGCCCTTGCCCATGGGGCCGGGCAGCTGGAAAACGGTCCGCTGCACCAGGCCGCCGTCCTTCCTGTCCAGCAGGCAGTATTCCCCCCGCCGGGGCACGATGCGGGCGGTGTCGCCGCAGACCTGGTTATGGAGCACGTCGCCCCACACACCGGCGGCGCTGATCACGGCCCGGGTCTCCATGGTCCCCCGGTTGGTTTCCAGGGTATAGCCCGCCTGGGTCCGGCGGATGCGCTCCACCCGGGCGTCGAAGCGGAAGGTCACGCCGTTATGGGCGGCGTTTTCCGCCAGGGCGATGGTCATGCCGAAGGGGCAGATGATGGCGCTGGTGGGGGCGTACAGAGCGGCCACGGCCTTCTCCGACAGGGCGGGCTCCAGCGCACGAAGCTGCTCTCCCCGAATGATCTCCAGGCCCTCCACGCCGTTGACCTGTCCCCGGTGCAGAAGCTCCTCCAGATGGGGCAGGCCCGCCTCCTCAAAGCACACCACCAGGGCCCCGTTGCGGCGATAGGGGAAGTCCAGCTCCCGGGACAGCGCCTCCATCCGGCGGCTGCCCTCCACGTTGAACCGGGCCTTCATAGAGCCGGCGGGGGCGTCGAACCCGGCGTGAACGATGGCGGAATTGGCCTTGCTGGTGCCCACGCACACGTCCTCCCCCTGCTCCGCCAGACAGATTTTCAGCTTCCAGCGGCTCAGCTCCCGGGCCACGGCGCAGCCCACCGCGCCGCCGCCGATGATGACGGCATCGTACATAGCGATCTCTCCTTTCCGTGAAAAAAGAGCCATGCCAAAGCCCGCCCGGTCTCCCGGACGTTCCCTGTGCATGACTCAGACTCTCAATGCATTCCCATATTGGATTATGACCCCATTATACGCCCTGCGCCCCCGCTTGTCAACGGCAAGCAGGGGCGCAGACGGCGCGTTACTGCGCCTCGATCTCCTTGATATTCACTTCGTTCCCCTGCACCAGCCAGGTGTCCTCGCTGCCGCAATAGGGGCAGGTCCGGCCCTGGGGTACGGTGTCATAGTCCCGGCCGCAGCCATCACAGTGAGTGATGGCGTGGACCCTCTCGAACCGCAGCTGTGCCCGGGGCATCAGCTCCGTCCGGGCCACAGCCCATTTCCAGCAGCTCTCCAGCTCGTGGGGCACCACGCCGGACACCTGGCCCAGCTCCAGGGTCACCGACGCCACGTCGGTGAGGCCCTGCTCCCGGCCGATGTTCTCCACGGCCCGGATCACATGAAAGACGATTCCCAGCTCGTGCATTACTTCTTCCCGGCCTTGCGGATTTTGATCTCCCGCTTGACCATGTAGGGCAGGATGGCCTTCATCTTGTCCTCGGCGGGGATCATGTGGGTGCACTCCGGACGCTCCCGGTGCAGGTGGATGGCGTCAAAGGCGCACTTGGTGGTGCACACGCCGCAGCCGATGCACTTGTTGGGGTCCACCACGGAGGCGCCGCAGCTGAGGCAGCGGGCCGTCTCCTTCTGGACCTGCTCGGCGGTGAAGGCGATGCGCTCGTCCCGGAAGGTCCGGCGCAGGGCCTCGTTATACCCGATCCGCTGGCGGGGGGTGTTGTCAAAGCCCACGGGGATCAGGGCGTTCTCCTTGTCCAGCTCCACGAATTGCCGCCGGTTGCGGCCGATGGTCAGGGTGGCCTTCTGGACGAACCGGTGCAGGGAGATGGCGCCCTCCTTACCGGCGGCAATGGCGTCGATGGCGAACTTCTGGCCGGTGACGGCGTCGCCGCCGGCGAAGATGCCGGGCTCCGCCGTCTGATAGGTCACGGGGTCCACCTGGGCGGTGCCGTTGGGGTTGAAGGTCACGGCGGTGCCGGTCAGCAGCTGCCGCCAATCCACCTTCTGGCCGATGCAGTACAGCACCGCGGCGCACTGGGCCTGGCAGGTGTCGTTGTCGTCAAATTCCGGGGCGAAGCGGCCCTGGTCGTTCTTCACCCGCAGACACTTGCGCAAGCGGATCCCGGCGGCATGGCCGTTTTCGGTGACGATCTCCGTCTGGCCCCATCCGGCGTGGATGGTGATGCCGTCCCGCTCACACTCGCCCCGGTCCTCCGGGCCCATGGGCATATCGTCATAGCTCTCCAGGCAGTACAGGTCCACGGACTCCGCGCCGCAGCGCACCGCCGTCCGGGCCACGTCTGCCGCGATGTTGCCGCCGCCGATGACCACCACCCGGCCTTCCAGCTTCGTCTCCTGGCCGCCGTTGACTCGGCGCATGAAGTCGATACCCGCCGTGACGCCCTGGGCGTCGTCGCCGGGGATGTTCAGCCTGCCGCCGGACTGCAGGCCCACGGCCACATAGAAGCCCTGATAGCCCTGCTCCCGCAGCTGGGCAATGGTCACGTCCCTGCCCACCTCCACGCCGCAGCGGAACTGAACGCCCATCTCCCGCAGCACGTCGATCTCCGCCTGGACCACGTCCTTCTCCAGCCGGAAGCTGGGCAGGCCGTTCTCCAGCATGCCGCCCAGACGCTGCTCCCTTTCAAACACGGTGGGGCGATAGCCCTTCTCCGCCAGGTAATAGGCGCAGGACAGGCCCGCCGGGCCGCCGCCGATGATGGCGATCTGCTGGTCGAACTCGCCGTCTACCTTGGGAATCACCTTCTCCGGCACGAACCGGGTGGCGGCGTCCAGGTCCTGCTGGGCGATGAAGCGCTTCACCTCGTCGATGGCCACCGCCTGGTCCACGGTGCCCCGGGTGCAGGCGTCCTCGCAGCGGCGGTTGCAGATGCGGCCGCACACGGCGGGGAAGGGATTCTCCCGCTTGATCAGCTGCAGGGCCTCCCGGTACTTGCCCTGGGCCGCCAGCTTCAGATAGCCCTGCACCGCGATGTGGGCGGGGCAGGCGGTCTTGCAGGGGGCGGTGCCGGTGTCGTAGCAGTTGACGCGGTTCTTGTCCCGGTAGTCGATGGCCCACTTTTCGGGGCCCCACTTCACCGCATCCGGCAGCTCCTGGCGGGGATACTCCACGGGGCCGTCCTTGGTGCACAGCTTCTGGCCCAGCTTCACCGCACCGGCGGGACAGTATTCCACGCACCGGCCGCAGGCCACGCACTGGTCCGTCTCCACCCGGGCCACATAGGCGCTGCGGGACATATTGGGAGTGTTGAACAGCTGGCTGGTCCGCAGGGCGTTGCAGACGTTGACGTTGCAGTTGCAGATGCCGAAAATCTTCTGTTCGCCGTCGATGTTGGTGATCTGATGGACGAAGCCGTTGTCCTCGGCCTTCTTGAAGATGGCCATGGCCTCGTCATAGGTGATGTACTCGCCCCGGCCGGTTTCCACGATATAGGTGGCCATGTCGCCCACGGCGATGCACCAGCTTTCCGGATCGTCGCCGCAGCCCTCGTTCAGATACTGGCGGCTGGCCCGGCAGGAGCACATGCTCTTGGCATACTTGCCCTCGTACTTGTGCAGCCAATAGGAGATCTTCTCCAGGCCCACGGCCTCGTTCTCCGTTTCGATGGCCTTTTCCACGGGGATCACGTGCATGCCGATGCCGGCGCCTCCGGGAGGCACCATGGGGGTGATCTTTTCCAGGGGCAGGAAGGTCATCCGCTCGAAGAAGGCCGCCACCTGGGGATGCTCGTCCATCTGGCTGCGGCGCATATTGAAGAACTCCGCGCTGCCGGGGACGAACTGGGGCAGAACGTACCGCTTTTCGTGGTTGGGGTTCTTCCCGTCCAGATTCTCCCAGTTATACTCGATCAGGCCCACCCAGGCCATGTCGTCCAGCAGCTTCTGCAGGGGCTCCCGCTCCAGCTTGGTCAGCTTCATCAGCTGCCCGATGGTCTTGGGCTTGCGGACGCCCATCTTCAGGGCCACGTCCGCCATTTCGTCGCTGATCAGGTCCGCCAGGCCCCAGTATTCCGGGTCGTTGCCCTTGACGCCCTTGAGCTTGGCGGGCACCCGGTCGGTGATCATGGCCACCAGCTTGGCGATCTTGGGCCGGGGCTCCTCCACCACGGGGATGGTAAAGGGCAGCTTCTCCTGCTCCAGGGGGAACGCGGTGGGCCGGTCGCCGTTGATGTTCTTTCCCATGTGAAATCTCCTTTATCTCCGCCTCAAGGGCGATTTTTCTGCATGAACTCACCCTAATGATACCAATTTCCGGGGCAAAAAGCTATTGACTGTTCTTATAAAGTTATGGTATCCTATTTTATGGTCCTGGTCGGACCAGAAGGAGGGCGACCTATGGATTTCCGTCCCATTGTGGCCCCGTCTATCCGGGAGCTGTTTATCCAGCAGGTGGAGGGGGCGATTCTGTCCGGGCAGCTGAAGCCCGGCGACCGGCTGCCCACGGAGCGGGAGCTGGCCGACACCATGCACATCAGCAAAACCGTGGTCCATGAGGGCCTGCGGGAGCTGCACCGCCTGGGCTTTCTGGACATCGCCTCCCGCCGGGGCGTCACCGTGGCGGACTATGCCCAGACCGGCAGCCTGGAGACGCTGATGGCCATCATGGACTATCACGGGGGCCTTCCCGACGAGAAAACCGCCCGCAGCATCCTGCGCCTGCGGTATTATCTGGAGGCCCCGGCCCTGCGGGACCTGGCCGCGTCCCACACCCCCGCCGATCTGGACACCCTCCGCGCCCTCCAGCGCCAGGCGGAGGAGGCCCCGGACACCGCCGCCCTGGCCCAGGCCCTGTTCCGCTATCACCGGGGGGTGACGTTTTTAAGCGGCAACACCATCACCCCCCTGCTGTTCAACGCCTTCATGCAGGTGAACCTGGAGTTCTGGTCCGGCTATATCCGGTCTGTGGGCCGGGAGGAAAGCCTGCGTACCCTGGCCCGGTTCACGGACCTCATCGCCGCCGGACAGGGGGACCGGGCCGCCCAGCTGCTGGACGACGGCCTGCGGCGGTTTGTGACCACGCTGTAAATTCACATTTTGTTCAAAATATCCGCCTGTTCTTGTGGAAAAGGCATAGATTCCGTTCGGATAATTCTGCAATTTGCCAATTGTGCTCCCCCCCGGGTGTGGTATAATGATGGTATCTTATATAAAGGAGGCTTTTCCATGAGACGCACAAAAGTTCTGCTTTCCTGTCTGCTGGCGCTGGCCCTGGTGATGCTGACCGCCTGCGGCGCCAGACAGCAGACCATCCACCGGCTGCCCGCGGACCGGGTGACCCAGGCGGCAACGGTGTCCCAATTGCAGGAGGTCAGCGACCTGATCGTGGTGTTCACCCCGGAGACTCAGGAAAATGTCCTTTCCCGCTACAGCGACGGCAACGTCTCCTATGGCTATACCCGGACCACCGGCCAGGTGACCCAGGTGCTGAAGGGCCAGGCCCCGGAGCAGCTGGTCATCACCGAGGAGTGCTACGCCGCAGACGACGCCCTGTGGACCCAGGGGGGCTATCTGCCTATGGAAACCGGCAAGCCCTATCTGCTGTTCCTCACCGCCTACCCCGACGGCTCCGACTATGCGGGGATGTACTATCCCACGGAGCTGGAGCGGGGCAAGTATCCCCTGGGGCAGGCCCTGACCACCGCCGACTCCGCCGCCCAATGGCAGGTATACTCCCTGGACGGCGACACCCTGTCCGATTATCAGAGCTGGTACCGGCAGGTGTCGGCCCTGTATCCCGATCTGTTCTGACCCGCCAGGCAAATATCCGCACCCCTCCGGCCCCGCCGGAGGGGATTTTTCCGCCCGGGAGCGTCCATCGGCGGGATTCGCCTTTCTTCGACTTGAAAAGCCCGGGGAAACGTGCTATACTTGATTATAATTTCGCGTATTGTGCTTTGGGAGAGGGGGAAGCGCCGCCATGGTGGATATTCACTGCCACATTCTGCCGGGGGTGGACGACGGGTCCCCCTCTATGGAGGACTCGCTGCAGATGGCCCGCATGGCGGCGGACTCCGGCGTCACGGACATCATCGCCACGCCCCACTGCAATCTGCCGGGGGACGGGCCAAAGAATTACCGCTCCGCCGCCCTGCGCACGGGCTTTTCCCGGCTGCAGCAGGCCCTGGAGCAGGAGGGGATCCCTCTGCGCATCCACCCGGGGGCCGAGGTGTTCTGCACCCCGGAGCTGCCCGAGCTGCTGGACCGCCGCCAGCTTCAGACCCTGGGCGGGGGCCGGTATCTTCTGGTGGAGTTCTATTTTGACGAGTCGGCGGAGTTCATGGAGCAGTGCTTCCACCAGATCCGCACCCGGGGCCTGACCCCGGTGGCCGCTCATCCGGAGCGGTACAAAACCGTCCAGCAGGACCCCTATATGGTCCGGCGGTGGTTTGAGCGGGGCGTGGTCATCCAGCTGAACAAAGGAAGCATTCTGGGGCGTCTGGGCCGCCGGGCCCAGGACACGGCCCTGTGGCTGCTGGAGCGGGGGCTGGCCCACGCCGCCGCCAGCGACGCCCACCAGCCCACCGTCCGCACCACCCATATGGAGCTGCTGCGCCGCACCCTGGCCGAGGATTTTTCCCCCGCCTGCCCCCGGCTGCTGCTGGAGGAGAACCCCCGCCGTATTTTAGAGGACCGCCCCCTGGTGGGGACGGACGAGCCTATTTTTTCCCCAAGGGAGGACGAGCTATGAGAGCCATCCGCAAAATGCAGCGCCTGATCGCTGCGCTGTTCATCCTGGTGCTGCTGGCCTTCTGCGGCCTGCGGATCTACCGCCGCCTCACCGTGGACGTGACGCCCCCGGTGATCACCTGTTCCACCGATTCCATTGATGTCAGCGTCACCGCCGGGGAGGAGGCCCTGCTGCAGGGGGTCATGGCCTCCGACGACCGGGACGGGGACCTGACGGACCAGATCCTCATCAAGGGCGTGTCCCCCTCCCTGACCGACAGCAGCGCCCAGGTCACCTACATCGTTTTTGACTCCGCCAACAACATGGCCACCGTCACCCGCACCGTCCGCTACACGGACTACCAGGCCCCCCGCTTCGCCCTGTCCCGGCCCCTGGTATACTCCATGAACCAGACCGTGACCCTGCTGGACCGGCTCACCGCCACCGACGTGCTGGACGGCGACATCAGCAGCAGCATCCGCATCACCTCCCAGAACATCATCAGCACCCAGCCCGGGGTATACAGCGTCACCGCCCAGGTGGACAGCCGCCTGGGGGAGCCGGTGGTGCTGCCGCTGAAGGTGGTCATCACCACCGGGGAAACCCAGCTGATCTGGCTGAAGGACTATCTGATCTACCTGCCCCAGGGCTCGGCCTTTGACCCCGCCGCATACATCGACAGCGCGGTGGCTCCGGACGGGACCGGCCTGCCCGCCTCCCAGGTGTCCATCGACAACCAGGTGAGCACAGCCGTTCCCGGCGTATACTATGCCGGCTATACCGTCACCGCCCAGGGCCAGAGCTACACCGTCTATCTGACGGTGGTGGTGGAATAAGGAGGAACCCCCATGGAAGAAAAAAACCGGGGCCTGCAATGGTCCCATATCGAGCCCTACTGCCTGCTGCGGACGCTGCTGCGGCAGCTGTGGATGCTGCTGATGGCGGGGGCTGCCTGCGCCATGGCGGCGTGGATCGTGCTCTCGTGCTTTGTGACCCAGCAGTATACCAGCTCCACCACCTTCGCCGTCACCGCCCGGGCCAGCACCCTGTACTATACAAATATCACCGCCGCCGCGGACATGGCATCCTCCTATACCCAGCTGCTGCAGAGCCGGGTCCTGCGCCAGACCATGGAGCAGGATCTGGGTATGCCGTTGGACGGCACCGTCACCGCCCAGCAGCTGGGGGAGACCAACCTCATCCGGGTCACCGTCACCGCCGACACCCCCCGTCAGGCCCTGGTGCTGCTGAAGGCCGTGTCTGATAACTACGGGTCCCTGTCGGCCCATGTGTCCTCCACGGCGGTGCTGTCCCAGCTTAACTCCCCCAGCCTGTCCGTGGCCCCCTCCCGCAGCTATAACGTGCCCAGGATCTGCCTGATGGCCGCCATCGCCGGTGCGGCGCTTACCGCCCTGGGCGTTGCCTGGGCCAGCGTCAGCAGCGGCACGGTGCAGACCCAGGAGGGCGCCCGCAGCGACCTGGACGCCAAGATCATCTCCACCGTGCCCCACGAGGGCCGCCGGACCCGGAAGCTCCTGGGCTGGATGGACGACCGCCGGGAGCGGCAGGCCCGCCGGGGCGGCAAGCGCCTGCGCCGGAACCTGAACATCTCCTCCCCGGCCATCAGCTTCGCCTTTACCGAATCCATCCACCGCATCGCCGAAAAGTTCCAGCATGAGCACGCCAAGGGCCGCCGGGTATTCCTGTTTTCCAGCGTGTCCGCGGCGGAGGGCAAGTCCACCCTGGCCGCCAACACCGCCATCTCCCTGGCCTCCCGGGGGGTGAGCGTGCTGTTCATCGACCTGGACCTGCGCCGCCCGGTGCAAAGCGAGATGCTGGGCCTGTCCGTGAAGCAGAAAAACGAGCTGGGCACCCTGCTGACGGAGTCCGCCGCCCCGGAGAAGATCCTCTCCGCCGTCGTCACGGACCCCGCCACGGGGCTGCACTCCCTGCTGAGCACCAAGTCCTATACCGACGTCATCGAGCTGCTGGCCTCGGCCCAGCTGGCCAAGGTGGTGGCCCTGGCCCGGGAGCGCTACGACTACGTCATCATCGACTCCCCGCCTCTGGGCTTCTTCTCCGACAGCGAGCTGCTGTCGGACCTGTCCGACGCGTCGGTGCTGGTGGTGCGGCAGGACACCGTCCCCGCGCCGGAGATCAACGACGCCATTGACGCCCTGCGGGCCGGTAAGGCGGAATTCCTGGGCTGCATCCTCAACGATATGTCCCATCTCACCGCCTACTCCGCCGGCTACGGCTACGGATACGGCTACTACGGCTATGGCTACGGCAAGAAATACGACAAGTACGGCTACGGACATCACTCCGGCCGGAAGCAGCAGTGAGGCGCACTATGGAACAACACACGACCCGAACCAATACCGAAGACCAGGCCATCGACCTGTCCGTCCTGCTGCGGCGGATGGGCCGGGCGCTGACGCGCCTGTGGCCGGTGTGCCTGGCCCTGGTGGTGCTGTGCGCCGCCCTGATGGGCTGGCGCGGCCACCGCAGCTTCCGCCCCATGTACCGCTCCGACGCGGTGTTCTCCGTGAACCTCAGCTTCGTGGGCGGCACCGACGTCTCCAGCTACAGCCAGTATTACAACAAGTCCGCCGCCCAGCAGGTGACGGACACCTTCCCCTATCTGCTGACCTCCGACCGGATGCAGGAGCTGCTGCGCCAGCGGCTGGGAACCGACGCCATCAACGGCAGCATCTCCGCCTCCGCCATCAAGGACACCAGCTTCTTCGTCCTGACGGTGGAAAGCCCCAGCCCCCAGGACGCCTATGACATCCTCTGCGCCGTCATCGATGTGTATCCCCAGGTGAATCGCCTGGTGCTGGGCGAAACGCAGCTGGTGGTGAACCAGGAGCCCTCCCTGCCCGACACGCCGTATAACGCCGATCCCTGGGTGCGCAGCGCCGTCAAGGGCGCGGCCCTGGGCGTGGTGCTGGCTCTGGCGGTGCTCATCGTGGCCGCCGCCCTGCGGCGGACGGTGTCCTCCACCGGCGACGTCAAGCGCCTGGTAAGCCTGACGGCCCTGGCCTCCATCCCCCGCACGGCCCCCAAGCGCCGGAAAAACGGCCCCCAGCAGGGGCTGCTGATCACCCGCATGCAGACCGACAGCGCCTTCTGCGAGGCGTATCGCCTGCTGCGGCTGAAGCTGCTGCGGCAGCTGAAGGACGAGGACAAGGTCATCATGGTCACAAGCTCCATCCCCTCCGAGGGGAAAAGCTCCGTGTCCGTGAACCTGGCCCTGTCCCTGGCCCGGGAGGGAAAAAAGGTCCTGCTGATCGACGGCGACCTCCGGGGCCCCAGCGACAAGGCCCTGCTGGGCATCACCAAGCCCTCCGAGGGCCTGGGTCAGTGCCTGTCCGGCAGCCTGGACCAGGTACACTTCCTGCGCTATGAGGACACGTCCCTGTACGTCTTTGCCGGCAGCGAGCCCATCCACGCCCCCATGAACCTGCTGCAATACGACAAGCTGGAGGCGCTGATGAACACTCTGCGCCCCATGTTTGACTACATCGTGCTGGACACGCCGCCCTGCGCCATGATGGCCGACGCCCTGGCCATGTGCCGCCATGTGGACCGGGTGGTCTACGTCATCCGGGAGGACTTCGCCGCCACCACCCAGATCTTCGAGGGCATCCAGGCCCTGGCCGGGGCCGACGCCCGGATGGCCGGCTTTGTGTTCAACTGCGCCGCCAACGTCCGGGGCTCCTCCTCCGGCTATGGCTACGGCTACGGTTATGGGTATGGCTACGGCTATGGCTATGGCTACGGCAAGACCAAGCGCAAAAGCGCCGAATAAGGATTTTTCCAAGCCTCCGGCCCCGGCCGGGGGCTTCAGCTTGTCAAAAAAGACTTTTTTCCAAGCCTCCGCCCCCGAAAATCTATACAAACCCGGATTTTTGTGGTATACTGTTCTATCCGGTATGTCTGAATTTACAGAAAGTTCAGGAAAGTCCCGGCCGGGGCGGTATAATAAAGAAAAACACCAACGATACTCACAAGTGGGAGGCAAAGCGCATGGCACGCAACATTCTGGTGGTCGAGGACGACCGCAATATCTCCGACCTGATCCGCATGTACCTGGAAAAAGAGGGGTTCGACGTCCGCATCGCCTACGACGGCGGCAAGGCCGTGGAGGAATTTGACCGGGAGGCCCCGGACATGGTGCTGCTGGACATCATGCTGCCGGTGATGGACGGCTGGGCCGTGTGCGCCCACATCCGGGAAAAGGCCAAGACCCCCATCATCATGCTCACCGCCAAAAGCGAGGTCAACGACCGGATCACCGGCCTGGAAATGGGGGCCGACGACTATCTGGTCAAGCCCTTCGAGATGAAGGAGCTGATGGCCCGCATCAACGCGGTGCTCCGCCGCAGCGAAATTCCCGACGACACCAAAAAGCGCCTGACCTTCGACAAGCTGGTCATCGACCTGGACAGCTATGAGCTGCTGGTGGACGGCAGGAAGATCGACACGCCCCCCAAGGAGCTGGAGCTTCTGTATCACCTGGCCTCCACCCCCAACCGGGTGTATACCCGCAACCAGCTGCTGGACGAGGTGTGGGGCTTCGACTATTTCGGCGACTCCCGCACCGTGGACGTGCACATCAAGCGCCTGCGGGAAAAGGTGGAGGGCGTGTCCGACCAGTGGGAGCTGAAAACCGTGTGGGGCGTGGGCTATAAGTTTGAAGTGAAATGAGCCAGGAAAAGATCACCCGGTTCCGCCGCCGGTTCGACAGTCTCTATTGGCAGCAGTTCCTGCTGACGGCGGGCATGGTGCTGCTGACGCTTTTGCTGCTGGGCGTGTCGTTTTACGCCCTGAGCTATAACGACACCGTGTCCGAGCGGCGCAGCGAAATGCGCCAGCACGCGGAGCTGATTGCCAACATGTCCGGGGACTATCTGGCCTCCGACGGGCAGACCGCCAGCCCCAGCCTGCAGAATCTCATCGCCCTGGCCGCCGGGCTTACCAAGGCGGACTTTCTCCTGTGCAACGACCAGGGCTACGCCCTGCTGACCTCCGACCAGCGGCTGGGAGGCCAGGTGGTGTCCGTACCCCAGGAGATTCAGGACGCCGTTTTCGGGGACAAGGGCTTTTACCAGGGCCGCAGCAGCATCGGCGGCGCATACGACATCCGGCAGTTCGTGGTGGCGGTGCCCGTCACCCAGGAGGACGGCGGCACCGTGGGCATGGTCCTGGCGGTGATGGACGCCCGGTCCCTGATGAGCATGTGGCGCTCCTTCATCGGCCTGTTCTTCATGACCTCGGCCATCATCCTGCTGATCTCCTTTGTGGCCAGCTCCCTGACCTCCATGCGCCAGATTCAGCCCATCCGGGAGATGGTCCAGGCCACCCGGTCCTATGCCGCCGGAAACTTCGACGTGCGCATGCAGGACACCGGCCGCAGCGACGAGATCGGCGAGCTGGCGGCGTCCTTCAACAACATGGCCGACTCCCTGGCGGAAACCGAGCGCCAGCGAAGCGAGTTCATCGCCAACATCTCCCACGAGCTGAAAACCCCCATGACCACCATCGCCGGATATACCGACGGCATCCTGGACGGCACCATTCCCCCGGAGAAGGAGCGGAAATATCTCCAGATCATCTCCGACGAGAGCCGCCGCCTCAGCCGCCTGGTCCGCCGGATGCTGGATATCTCCCAGATTCAGTCCCAGCAGGACATGAAGAAGGAGGACTTCGACCTGTGCGAGAGTATGCGCCTGGCCCTGCTGTCCATGGAGCAGAAGATCACCGACCGGGGCCTGGACGTGGAGGCGGACATCCCGGAGGATTCCGTCATGGTCCAGGGGGTCAACGACCTGATCACCCAGGTGATCTATAACCTGCTGGAAAACGCCGCCAAGTTCGCCGCCCCCGGCTCCACCCTGTACCTGGGGCTGACGGAGACCGGCGGCGACAAGGCGGTGGTCACCGTGCGCAACACCGGCCACACCATTCCGGCGGAGGAGATCCCCCTGCTGTTCGAGCGCTTCCACAAATCCGACAAATCCCGCAGCGAGGACAAGGACGGCTACGGGCTGGGCCTGTATGTGGTGAAAACCATCCTGTCCCAGCATAAGGAGAAGATCACCGTCACCAGCGAAAACGGCGTCACCTCCTTCAGCTTCACCGTGCAGCTGGCCCACCCCATGCGCAATACATGAGAGGAACTTTTGCTATGACAGACGAAAACAAGGATATCTGCCCGGAAACTCCGGAAACTCCGGACCTGCCGGAGACCCCGGAAGCGGCCCCGGAGGAAACCCCGGAGGAGCCGAAGGAGGTAGTCTCCTGGTACATTCCCAAGGAGCCCCAGGGCCGGGAGGTGGTCAGCTACTATGTCCAGCGGGACCCCATGCCCCAGAACGTCTGGCAGCAGGCCGCCAAAAAGGAGAAGCGCCGCAGCCGTCTGTGGCTGTGGATCTCCCTGGCCGTGCTGGCGGTGACGGTGGCGGCTGTGGTGCTGGCGGCCATACTGGGCGGCAGCAGCGGCAGCGGCCAGCATCGGCCCCTGCCCGACGGCGACGGCGACAACCCCAGCAGCATTGTGGACATTTTCGGCAGCAAGGCCACCAGCATTCCCCGGATTCAGGGAGACCCCGGCGTCCGCCTGGCCTGCCGGGACCCCCAGGGCCAGCCCCTGACGGCCCAGGAGGTATATGCCAAGGTGAACCCCTCCGTGGTCACCGTGGTGTCCGAGCAGTCGGAGGGGGCCTCCATCGGCACCGGCGTCATCATGACCTCCGACGGGTATATCATCACCAACGCCCATGTGATCTCCGGCGGCAAGAGCTGCTGGGTGGCCCTGGACACCGGCGTCACCTATGAGGTGAACTTAGTGGGCTTTGACGAGGAGGAGGACCTGGCCGTGCTGAAGGCCGATCCCCAGAATCCCCTGCCCGCCGCCGAGTTCGGCAACTCCGACCTGGTGCAGGTGGGCGACACCGCCTATGCCATCGGCAACCCCCTAGGGGTGGAGCTGCGGGGCACCATGACCAACGGCATCATCTCCGCCGTCAACCGCGCCGTGGAGGTGGACGGCAAGACCATGACCCTGCTGCAGACCAGCGCCGCCCTGAACAACGGCAACTCCGGCGGCCCCCTGATCAACGAATACGGCCAGGTCATCGGCATCAACACCCTGAAAATGAGCACCACCGACAGCACCGAGGCCACGGTGGAGGGCCTGGGCTTCGCCCTGCCCATCAGCTCCGTCAGCTTCGTGGTCAACGACCTCATTGCCAACGGCCACTACCGGGGCGCCCCCTCCCTGGGCATCACCGTCACCACCGTGGAAAAGGACGGCGGCGGCACCCAGGTCCAGGTCATGGAGGTCAGCGCCGGCTCCGGCGCGGCCGACGCGGGCATCCGGGCCGGGGACGTGATCCTGGCGGCAGACGGCCAGGCCGTTTCCGTTATCTCCGACCTACTGACGGCCCGGCGCAGCCACATCATCGGCGACACCGTGACCCTGACTATCCTCCGGGACGGCCAGCAGTTCGACGTGGAGGTGACTCTCCGCTCCAACCGCAGCTTCGGCTGAGCATCCGACCCCTTCACCCCGGCGGGAAAATCCCGCCGGGGTTTGTTCTGCCGGTGGGGGCCTGTGCATATGCTGGAGAAAAAGCCTCAGGAGGGATGGACATGCGTTATTGGGCGGCGGGGCTTTTGCTGACGGTGCTGCTGTTCGGCGGGGGATGGCTGAGCAGCGGAGCTGCGCCGGACGTGTCCCGCTCCGTCCCGGGGGCTGACCCGGGACAGACCGGCGAAAATGCGGGACAACCCGCCGCCGATGCGGACACGGTGCTGCGGGTATGGGACGGGGAGCAGGTGGTGGAGATGACCATGGCGGAGTATCTGCCCGGGGTGGTCCGGGGAGAGATGCCCGCCGCCTTCCACCAGCAGGCCCTGGACGCCCAGGCCGTGGCGGAGCGGACCTTCATCTATTACCACATGGCCTCCGGCCGGAAGGCCGCCCACCCGGACGCCGACGTGTGCATGGATTACCGCTGCTGCAATGCCTACACCTCCGCCCAGGCGGCGGCGGAAAAGTGGGGGGACCACGCCGCCGAATACGAGGCCAAGGTCCAGCAGGCCGTACGGGACACCGACGGCCAGGTGATCCTCTACAACGGCCAGCCCATTCTGGCGGCCTTCCACTCCTCCTCCGCCGGGGTCACCGCCAACTCCGGGGACGTGTGGGTATCCACCCTGCCGTATCTGCACAGCGTGGAAAGCCCCGAGGGGGAGGACACCGTGCCCAATTACTACAGCGTCAAGGAAATCCCGGCGGCGGAGTTTCAGCAGACCTTCCTGGCGGCCTATCCGGAGGCGTCCTTTGCCGGAGGGCCGGAAACCTGGATCACCGGCCGGGTGGAAAACGCCTCCGGCCGGGTGGAGAGCATCTGCATCGGCGGCGTCACGGTGGAGGGCACCCAGGTCCGGAGTCTGTTGGGCCTGCGGTCGGCGTGCTTCACGGCGGAGGCCGCGGCGGACAGGGTCACATTCCGCGTCACCGGCTTCGGCCACGGGGTGGGCATGAGCCAGTACGGGGCCAACCGCCTGGCCCAGGAGGGGAAGTCCTGGCAGGAGATTCTCCACTGGTACTACACCGGCGTCACCATCGCCCCCTACGGCGGATAGGACTTGACGAAAGGCGGAATTTATACTACAATTTTCTTCAGAAACATCACGGAAGGAGACTTGCTTCGTGACAAGAGACGAGCTTTGCCAGGCCGCCGTGGCCATGCTGGACCGGGCCTATATCCCCTATTCCCACTTTCCGGTGGGGGCGGCGCTGGAGTGCGCCGACGGAACGGTTTTCACCGGCTGCAACATTGAAAACGCCGCCTACGGCTGCACCATCTGCGCCGAGCGCACCGCCATCTTCAAGGCCGTCAGCGAGGGGCACCGGGACTTTGTGCGCATCGTCATCGCCGGGAAAAGTGAGGACTACTGCGTGCCCTGCGGCTCCTGCCGCCAGGTGATGATGGAATTCGCCCCGGAGATGGAGGTCATCTGCCTCAACGGTCAGGGGCAGGCCAGGAGCTTCCGCCTGCGGGAGCTGCTGCCCTACGGCTTCGACCAGAGCTGGCTGTGAGACATGTGCCGCCGCCGGTCTGCATTTTTTCGCGGACCGGCGGCGCTTTCTGCCCGCTCCCGCTGGGTTCCGGCATTTTTGGCGGTTTTCCTTGTTGACATAACGCTGTGGAAAACCCGGTGGAAAATGTGCAAAACCCTTGCGGCGCATGCTATCCCGCCGGTTGCCGGTTTGTTATGGCGGCCCCGCTGCCTGCAACTTTTTGCCCCGGAAAAACATTTTTTCCCCATCCCCGTCCGGCTCTTGCCAGACGGAAATTTTTGCGTTAAAATAGGATTTGTATATTGGAGAATTGGCGGCTTCGGCCGCCGGAGGAAGGATATGGCCAAGAAAAAAGCATACGACAACGACAGCATTTCCAGTCTGAAGGGAGCGGACCGGGTCCGGAAACGGCCCGGCGTCATTTTCGGCTCCGACGGGCTGGAGGGCTGCGAGCACGCGGTGTTCGAGATTCTCTCCAACGCCATCGACGAGGCCCGGGCGGGCTTCGGACGGGTGATCACCGTCACCCGGTTCCAGGACCGGTCCATCCAGGTGGAGGACCAGGGCCGGGGCTGTCCCGTGGACTGGAACGAGAAGGAGGGGCGGTACAACTGGGAGCTGGTGTTCTGCGAGATGTACGCCGGAGGCAAGTACGACCCCACCGGGGAAAACTATGAGTTCTCCCTGGGCCTGAACGGTCTGGGCTCCTGCGCCACCCAGTACGCCAGCCGCTATATGGACGTTACCGTCTGCCGGGACGGCAATGAGTATAAGCTCCACTTCCAGCGGGGCGAGATCGTGGGCCAGATGGAGGTCACCCCCCTGGCCCGGAAGAAAACCGGCACCACCATCCGCTGGCTGCCGGACCTGGAGGTGTTCACCGACATCGACATCCCCCTGGACTATTACCAGGACGTGATGAAGCGGCAGGCGGTGGTCAACGCCGGGGTGACCTTCCGGCTGCGGGATGAGGTGTCCCCCGGGAGGTTCGAGACCCAGGACTTCCTGTATGAAAACGGCATCCGGGACTATCTGGCCGAGCTGGCCGGGGACGACCCCATCACCCGGCCCGTGTGCTGGGAGGCGGAGCGCCAGGGCCGGGACCGGGCGGACAAGCCCGAATACAAGGTGAAGCTGAACATCGCCTGGTGCTTTTCCAACCGGGTGCACCTGATGGAGCACTATCACAACTCCAGCTTCCTGGAGCACGGCGGCAGCCCCGACAAGGCCACCCGCCTGGCCTTTGTGGCGGCGCTGGACAAATATCTGCGGGAGAACAACAAATACACCAAGGGCGAAAGCAAGATCACCTTCCCCGACGTGCAGGAGTGCCTGCTGCTGGTGAGCAGCAACTTCTCCACCCAGACCAGCTATGAAAACCAGACCAAAAAGGCCATCACCAACAGGTTCATCCAGGACGCCATGTCCGAGTTCCTGCGCCAGCAGCTGCAGGTATTTTTCATCGAGAACCACGACGACGCCGAGCGCATGGCCGCCCAGGTGCTTATCAACAAGCGCAGCCGGGAGACGGCGGAGCGCACCCGCCTGGGCGCCAAGAAGAAGCTGTCGGAGAAGATCGACATCGCCAACCGGGTGCAGAAGTTTGTGGACTGCCGCACCAAGGAGGTGGACCGGCGGGAGATCTATATCGTGGAGGGCGACTCGGCTCTGGGCGCCTGCAAGCAGTCCCGGGACGCGGAGTTCCAGGGGCTGATGCCCGTCCGGGGCAAGATCCTCAACTGCCTGAAGGCCGACTATCCCCGGATCTTCAAAAGCGACGTGATCACGGACCTGATGAAGGTGCTGGGCTGCGGCGTGGAGGTGCAGGGCAAGGCCGCCAAGGAGCTGAGCCAGTTTGACCTGAACAACCTCCGGTGGAGCAAGGTGGTCATCTGCACCGATGGCGACGTGGACGGGTTCCAGATCCGGACCCTGATCCTGACCATGCTGTACCGGCTGTGCCCCACCCTGATCCGGGAGGGCTATGTGTATATCGCCGAGACCCCGCTGTTTGAGATCACCTATCGGGAGAAAAACGCCGACAAGACCTGGTTTGCCTACTCCGAAAAGGAGAAGGCCGACATCGTCCGCCAGCTGGAGGGGAAGAAATTCACCGTCCAGCGGTCCAAGGGACTGGGCGAAAACGACCCGGAGATGATGTGGCTGACCACCATGAACCCGGAGACCCGGCGGCTGGTGCGTGTGCTGCCCGACGAGGCGGAGGAGACCGCCCGGGTATTCGACCTGCTGCTGGGGGACAACCTGGCCGGGCGGAAGGACTATATCGCCGAAAACGGCCACCTGTACCTGGATATGATCGACGTGAGCTGAATTTGCCAAATGACCGCTTGAACGAAAGGAATTTGCCCCATGGCAAAAAAGAAAACAGAACCGAAAACCGTCCACCGGCCGGCGGACCCCAATGTGCTGGGACTGCGGGGCACGGTGGTGGAGCAGCCCATCACCCGGACGCTGGACGAAAACTATATGCCCTACGCCATGAGCGTCATCGTCTCCCGGGCCATTCCGGAGATCGACGGCTTCAAGCCCTCCCACCGGAAGCTGCTGTATACCATGTATAAAATGGGCCTGCTTACCGGCGGACGCACCAAATCCGCCAACATCGTGGGCCAGACCATGCGCCTGAACCCCCACGGCGACCAGGCCATCTATGAGACCATGGTGCGCCTGGCCAAGGGCAACGAGTCCCTGCTGCACCCCTTTGTGGACAGCAAGGGCAACTTCGGCAAGGTGTACTCCCGGGACATGGCCTATGCCGCCAGCCGGTACACCGAGGCGAAGCTGGCCCCCATCTGCGCGGAGCTGTTCCGGGACCTGGACTGCGACGCCGTGGACTTTGTGGACAACTACGACAACTCCATGAAGGAGCCGTCTCTGCTGCCCACCACCTTCCCCAACGTGCTGGTGTCCGCCAACCAGGGCATCGCCGTGGGCATGGCGTCCCAGATCTGCGGCTTCAACCTGGGGGAGGTGTGCGACACCACCGTGGCCCTGCTGAAAAATCCGGACCACGACATCGCCTCCACCCTGCTGGCCCCGGACTTCCCCACCGGGGGGCAGATCATCTGCGACCCGGCGGAGCTGCGGGAGCTGTACCGCACCGGCCGGGGCGGCGTGAAGGTCCGCTCCCGGTGGCGCTATGACAAGCAGGCAAACCTCATCGAAATTTACGAAATCCCCTACTCCACCTCCATCGAGGCCATTCTGGACAAGGTGGCGGAGCTGATCAAGGCCGGAAGGATCACCGAGATCAGCGACATGCGGGACGAGACGGACCTGTCCGGCCTGAAGCTGGCCATCGACCTGAAGCGCAGCGTGGACCCGGAGAAGCTGATGACCAAGCTCTTCCGGCTGACCCCTTTGCAGGACACCGTCAGCTGCAATTTCAACATCCTCATCGCCGGGATGCCCCGGGTCATGGGGGTGGGGGAGATCCTGGGTGAGTGGACCGCCTGGCGCACGGACTGCGTGCGGCGGCGGGTGTATTTCGTGCTCAGCCGCAAAAAGGACAAGCTGCACCTGCTGCTGGGCCTGAAGCGCATTCTGCTGGACATCGACAAGGCCATCGCCATCATCCGGGAAACCGAGGAGGAGGCCGAGGTGATCCCCAACCTGATGATCGGCTTCGGCATCGACCAGGTCCAGGCGGAGTATGTGGCGGAGATCAAGCTGCGCAACATCAATAAGGAATACATCCTCAAGCGGGTCCGGGAAACCGAGGACCTGCAAAAGGAGATCGCCGACCTGGAGGACACGTTGGCTAAGCCCGCCCGGATCCGGAAGATCATCGTGGACGAGCTGGAGCAGGTCCGGAAGAAGTACGCCGTGCCCCGGCGCACGGAGATCGTATACGGCCACGAGGTGGAGGAATATGTGGAGGACAGCCAGCCCGAGGACTACCCGGTGACGGTGTTCCTGTCAAGGGAGGGGTACTTCAAGAAGATCACCCCCAAGTCCCTGCGCATGAGCGGGGAGCAGAAGTTCAAGGAGGGCGACAGCCTCCTCCAGCAGATGGAGACCTCCAACAACGCCGAGGTCATGTTCTTCACCGACAGGTGCCAGGTGTACAAGACCCGGGTGTCGGAGTTCGGCGACGGCAAGGCCAGCGCCCTGGGCGACTATCTGCCGGGCCGTCTGGCCATGGACGAGGGCGAGCGGGTCATCTTCATGGTGCTGCCCGGGGACTACAGCGGCTGTCTGCTGTTCTTCTATGAAAACGGCAAGGCCGCCCGGGTGGAGCTGTCCGCCTATGCCACGGTGTCCAACCGCCGGAAGCTCACCGGCGCCTATTCTGACAAGAGCCCCCTGGTGTGCATCCTGCCTCTGCCGGAGGACCGGGAGCTGGCCCTTGTGTCCACAGAGCCCCGGGCCCTGCTGGTGCACACCTCCCTGCTGACCCCCAAGACCACCCGGAACGTCCAGGGGGTGGCGGTGATGACCCTGAAGCCCAAGTATCATCTGGACCGGGTGGTCCCGGCGGAGGACAGCGGCATCGTGAACCTGCCCCGCTACCGCACCCGCACCATCCCCGCCGCCGGAGCCATCCTCAAGCCCGAGGACCGGGGCGAGGAACAGCTGACCTTGTTATAAAGACCCGTTTTCCCCCACACATACGAAAAAGAGAGGTGCCTATTATGCCCGCTGCCAAAACTCTGAAGCGCTACGGACTGATCACCGTGGCCTGTGCCCTGTATGCCCTGGGCTTCAACTGGTTCTTCGTGCCCAATCACTTCACCGTGGGCGGCTTCACCGGCGTTGCCCAGATCATCAATCACTTCCTGCCCATGCTGCCGGTGGGTACCATCGCCCTGGTGCTGAACATCCCCCTGTTCATCCTGGGCTGGCGGAAGATCGGCCGGGATCTGCTGATCTCGTCCCTGTACGCCACCGCCGTCAGCTCCCTGATGATCGACGTGCTGTCCTCGATCCACACCTTCTCGCCCATGGACCCCATTCTGGCCTGTATCTACGGCGGCATCGTGACGGGCATCGGCTGCGGCCTGCTGCTGCACGAAAGCGCCACCACCGGCGGCACGGAAATGGCCGCCCGGCTGCTGAAGCTGAAGTTCCAGGGGCTGTCCATCGGCAGCCTCTGTCTGGGCCTGGACGTGGCCGTGACCATCGGGTACGCCCTGTGCTTCCGGGATATGACCCGGGCCATGTACGGCGTGGTGGCCCTGTATATCCTGTCCCTGCTGATCGACCGGGTGGTGTACGGTCCCAACGCCTCCAAGGTGGCCTATATCATCAGTGAGCAGTATGAGGCCATCACCCAGAAGCTGCTGCAGCTGGACCGGGGCGTCACCCTGCTGGACGGTAAGGGGGCCTGGAGCGGCCAGGAAAAGCGGATCATCCTGTGTGCCTTCGGCCGGCGGCACTTCATCCCCATCAAGAAGCTGGTGCAGAGCATCGACCCGGACGCCTTCGTCATCGTGTGCGATGCCCATGAGGTGCTGGGCGAGGGCTTCGGCCAATATGACCCCACGGGCCTGTAACGGAGGCGCGGCCATGAAAAAAACCTTGCTGGCCGCCCTTCTGGCGGCGCTGATGCTGGTATGCACCGGGTGTGCCTCGTTTCTGGAGCGGGATTACAGCGTGGTCCAGCCCCACAGCTCCACCTATTACGAAAGCGAGGACCGGTCCGTCCTCCGGGCGGAGAGCTATCAGGACCTGGTGAACGACCTGATGCTGCTGCTGACCGGCGGCGCCCGGGAGGGCACCATCTGGCTCTATGCCGGGACGGAGCCTCTGGACGCCTCCGCCGCGGCGGAGCGGGCCTGCAAGGAGGTGCAGCAGGAGACGCCCTTAGGAGCCTACGCCGTGAAGTACCTCACCTACACCATCGACGACAGCGCCCGGAACTACACCGCCATTCATCTGACCATCGGCTATCGCCGCACCCAGGAGCAGATCGCCTCCATGGTGTATACCACCAGCGTCTCCGCCCTGGGGGAGCTGCTGACCGCCGCCGCCCGCAGAGGAAGCGGTGAGCTGGTGGTGCAGGTGGGCTACTTTGAACACCAGGAGGAGGAGGTCCGCTCCATCGTGGACCAGGTCCAGGCCATGGAGGCCCCGGAGCAGAAGGAGCCCTGGACCGTGAATTTCTATCCCGAAGGCGGCGACGTGGGCATCATCGAAATTCTTTTGAAAAAAAGTTGAAAAAAGTGGAACGCAGGGGTTGACAAATCCGGGATTCGCGGGTATAATCAATCTTGCGTTTGCGGGCGTAGCTCATCTGGTAGAGCGCGACCTTGCCAAGGTCGAGGTAGCGAGTT